>ERZ1031885.544-NODE-544-length-15287-cov-6.471376_pt1 | contig 15287 bp, 19 predicted proteins | sample MGYA00518168_ERZ1031885 | MGnify/ENA primary metagenome ERZ1031885 (study PRJEB33719, sample SAMN04261269) | wastewater metagenome | biome: rural village; feature: human; material: feces | host: Homo sapiens | place: El Salvador | collected 2014-01-14 ...
AATCTCTTGGTCTAAACTTTATTAAGACTAAATCTGAAACATTTTCAGACTAAGGTTTAGAACCCGAAAACCAGTCTACTCCCAATTTGTAGAATACTGCAACGCGACCTTGATAGGTTCGATAGCTCCGGTGTTGGGGTTTACGACCGTGAGCGTGCCGTTAACGAATGCGAAGTCACTCTTTTTCACCTTACGCAGCGAGCAATCGCCCTTCGCCAGCATCTTTATCTGGATGAGTCCTTTTGTAGAATAGACGGCGTCTGCATTGTCGAAGATAAGCGGAACAGCGAGGTCGGGCACATTAAGTTCAAGACTCTTCACCGCAAACTTGCTGCCATTGCGGTTGTTGACAGTAAGGCGCACAGTGATGTCGGTCACTTCACGTGCGGCTGCGTCAACCATTGCGGCTGTCAGCATTACCTTTCCTTCAGGAACAAGCGAGAGCCTTTGGTCGGCATTGCCTGCGCCGGCTTCAGCCAGCGAGAACTTATGCGAAAGACGCTTACCGTCGAGGCGCAACTGCACATTGATGAAGTTTTCTTCGTCCTCAATACAGTCGCTATCGTCGTATGTGATGACGAACTTGCCGTCGGCTGTAGGACGCACATTGAGCTGCGAAGCACAGTTCGACTTCAGTGTGGGCACCGTAGACACCTTGACAGGCATGCCCTTCAACAGTAGCTGGCAGTGGTATTCGCCATGCTTAACGAACTCTCCAGTGAGGCTGAGCGCATCATAAAGCTGACGATAGCGTTTCTTCAAGCCGTCAACCTGCTCCAAACGCACATCATCAAAGAAGTAAGCCTTAAGAGCGTCAAGCTCGGTGATGGCAGTCTTGATGTCTTCCACCGCTTCTATATTGTTCAACTTTTGTTCCAGCTGTTCGTACTTGGCAGTCATCTCCTTGTCGAGAGCCTCAAACTCAGCCTGAAGCGTGAGTTGCTCGCTGCGCGAGTAAGGATAGAGCACCGAATACTCGTAATAACCCTTGCCCGTCTTCTTGTTGAGCATACGCTGCCAATAGATGCCGGCAATCTTGTTTGGCGAAATGCCCTTGAGGAAAGGCAGGTTAGCCGACTTTATCTTTGAAAGACGTGTGAACTCGTCGCGCGAATCGACGCTGCCGTTCTCCACAACCTCGCTCGACTCGTTGCGCTGCGACACACTGACATTGCTTGCCACCGAGAGAATGATGCGTTCTGTCACCTCCGTCATCGCTTTCACCTGAGCGTCGGCAAGAGAACTGGCAGTGACTGTAACCACAAACGCTCCATCGTTGGCTTGGTTAAGCCATTCGGGAGTCTTCTTTGCGCTACGCTCCACCACCTTGTCCTGTGCCAATGTCATGCAACACGCAGCAAGAAGCAGACACAAAGCCAATGATATTCTTTTCATAATATACTTAATTATTACCAGTTAACCTTCAAGTTGCGAATCTCCACTATACCATCGCGCACTTTGAGCTTCAGATAAGACACAGTCTCCATAGGATGGTCGTAGTTGATGATGTAGAAATCGTGCTTCAGCTTGACGCGTGCTGGCATGCTCACCCATTCGTATGACGAATCGTTAGAGGTGACAGCCATATTTTCACGAGTGAGTTCGCGTCCATTGTCGTCGATCACTACGTTCATTGCGATGTCGCCGTTAGAGATATTCGCATTATTATTGACGTATTCGGCCTTTATGGTGATGCGCTTCTGCGTAGGATTGCCCGTGCAACTGAGAATGCGGAAGTCGAGGTCGTTCTTAGAGATGGTTATCTCGCATTCTGGAGCGGCAGGAGCTGGCGCCGGAACGGGTTTCTCCACAACCTTCTCCACTACAACAGGCTTCTCCACAATCTTCTCCACCACAACAGGCTTCTCTACAACCTTTTCCACTACAACCGGTTTCTCTACGACCTTCTCCACCACCTTCTCTACGACGACCGGCTCTGGAGTGTTGTTCATATTCTCAAGAATCTGCTTCTGCAAAGCCGCAGCCTGGTCGTAGCAAGGCACGTTGGCTGTAGCGGCAGACAGATAGCTCACTGCCTCCTGACAATGGTTCTGGTTGTAAAGGGTCTGAGCCTTCTGCAGAATGAAAGCGCAATTGTTAGCGTAATAGTCAGCAATCTTCTTGCGCGCCGTATTGATGAAGCGCGTGAAGGCAGGTGCAGTCACCTTTATGTTCTTCACCATCGAGAGCATAGCCTTCTCCTTGTTGCCTACAGCTTCGCCCTGAACCGGAATCGTCACGCTATAATACTCTGCACCGTCGATGATGTTCTTGGCGATAAGCACCAGTTCGCCTTGAGCCAAAGACACGTTTCTCACCATACCGCCGTCTGTAGACAGCACTTTGTCGAGAGACAACGACGGCGAAACAGCGAATACGTTGTACACATCGGCGGCAGCCGCACTGTTGCGGTTGAACACCTGGTGCAACTTAAGGTCGAGCGCATCAACAACATCCTCAGACAAGCCCTTTGTCTCCGACTTCAATATGGTGAAGTGTATATCGCTTTGTGCATATCCTACCATTGCAACGAATAGGAATATGATCTGTAAGAATGTCTTTTTCATAAAACACCTTTATATAGAGTTATTGAATCATAATTTCGAGCTTCTGTCCCTGTGCCGTTACAGAAGCCTTATAGCCATCGCCCAACTGAGTCTTGAGGAATTTCTTCAAGTCGCTGCTGAAGTTAGACAACGTGTAAGAGCGTCCGCGCTCCACATTCCACAACGGGATGTTCACGGTCATGTGTATGTATTTGTCGGTGTTGTTGCTCATGTCATAGACGCTGTTCTGCGCATGGCTGCGCAACCACTCGTCGAGCACATCCTTGAAGTTGTCGCCGGTAGACGGACTGTCCTGGTCGAAGTCCCAATCGTCGATAGAGTTAGAGATTGTCATGTCTACATACACCTCTCTACCCTGGCTCACCATAGCCTCAAACGATGTCTTTATCTGGTTGAAGAAGTCTGCCTTTATCTTCTTGAAGGCATAGTCGACGAGTTCCGACTCGCTCACATTGCCTTTATAGTATTTTCCGCTGGGGAATGTAGCAGAAGCAAGATTGCCGTTTGTCTGACTCTCCACAGCGCTTATGCTCAACTGACACTCCATCTGGTTGTTTGCATCTGTAACAACCGCTGCATCAACGGTGACGATGATGTCGCCAGGCAGCTGCTGCACAATCATTGTATTGATGTCCGACTGGCTTTCCGTGCGCATCATCTCGTCTTTCTTCGAGTTGCGCAGTTGCGATACGAAGTTACGAGTCTTGTAACCTTTCTTTGTAAACTCGCCAGTCATCTTGTCGAGAGCGTATTTCTTTGCCTCGCTTGCGTCAATGGCTTCAAGCATAGCCTGGAAGTCGGAGCCTTCGTTCGCCTTCAGACCAGGCACAATAACGATAGTAGGGTTGAGCGCCGATGTGCTTTTCTTTGCACTTGCCACGCCCCACGACGGAGATATCGACATGTTGTTATGCTGCAAGTCGGCGATAAGCGACTTCACGTTTATCGAGAGCTGCACCGTGACACGCACCTTGTTGCCTACCTTCTGGTCGTCAACGGTCTTTACCTCGCTTGTGATGTAGTTGATGTAGCGCGACTCCGAAAAGAATCGGTAGTCGTAGTCGTTACGCTCCACAGCAACCATAGGCGTGCCGTCCTTCACGCCTTCTATACCAGCATGAAACAGAGTATGAAAAGCCGACTTGGCAGCCAGCAGCGCAGCGTCCTTCTTCTTGTCGGCAACGGCAGAAGAACGTACTGTGATTATATTACCGTCCTGCGACACCAATGTAGCATCGGTAGAATAGACTTCTGCATTTATATTTGTACAGAAGAAGAGTCCGAATAAGAGTGATAAGATTATTCTGGTCATAGCTAAAAAAGATAAAATATTTCTGTTTTCGTGCCGATATAAACTAATGACATGGCTCCATTTTTTCAATGAAGTCATGCCATTTTTATAAACAAAGTCTAATTAGATTACCTTCTTTGCCTTGTCAAGTAATGATACTTTATGGAACACCTCAACCTCAATCTTCTGCTGAGCGTCCATAGCAGCCTTTATCTCCTTGCCGCCCTTTACAACGTCGCAAAGTGTGAGGTCCTCGCCCTCAACAGCACTCACCTTAAGCTCGCCAATCTCCTTGCGTGAGTTGCGGCCAGCAACAGTGCGAAGCTCGTATACCTTGAAACGTGCCTTGCTGCCTACACCATGAGCAGAACCGAGACTGATGTACACCTGCTTAGCCTCATCACCCTTTGTAGCGCTGATTTCGAGGATTGTACCGTTGAGCTTGAAAGCCTCGTCAACCAAAGCGCGTACAGCCTTGCGTGCGAACTTTGCAACGTCTACAGCAGCAGCGTCTGGTGTATCGCCGGTAGCCATTTCTGCTATGCTCTCGCCATGCTTGAATGTCTTTGAAGCAATAGTTGTGCCGTTCTTCGGGTCAACAACCTTCAATGTATAGTTTACTACAGCAGCATACCACTCCGACTTGCCGTCGTCAGAACGCTTGTGGTCTACAGACAATGATGTGATTGTGCCCTGCAACAGATAGTTTGCACCGAGCTGTGTCATCACAGCGAGACGAGAAGCGTCGCCTGCTGCCGACAGCTCGCCTTTCTCACGACGTGCTTTCTCTACTCTCAGAGCGTCTTCTGCATCAACGTCAGTGATAAGAACGCGATTAGTCTCCTGGATGCCTTCGATCACTTTGCTGCGAAGAGCCTCAGCCCAAGAATCCTTCACGTTAGACGGATGAGCAAAATAATCTATGAATACTGATGACTTGCCTTCAGTCTGCTTCTGTGCAGACACTGTGATTGCTCCACATACGAACAACACTACAAATAAAACACGTAGAAATGATGATTTCATAATAAGTATGTTTAAAATTATTAATTAGTTATGCCAATTTATGCTCGCATAATTTACAACTATTTTATAGTACATACAAGTATAAGTTAAAAATTTTTATTTCAGACGTTTCAAATTTACGTATTTTAACAAGACAAGCCCAATAATGCACAATAACATCCATATTAAAACAATAATATACATCTATCATTATTCAATGGCTAAAGAAACTAAAAAAAGGTTGAAAACGCAACATATTATACAATATTGCGTTTTCAACCTTATTATATATATCAGTCAGAAAACTGGTCTGACTATACTATTCTGGCTTACCGAATTACTCGATAACAACGAGCGGAGAGTCCTCAAGCACGCTCTCGCCAGTCTTCACGCAGATAGCAGTAACCTTTCCGTCCTTCTCAGCTTCGAGGTTGTTAGCCATCTTCATAGCTTCGAGCACTACGACTACGTCGCCAGCCTTCACCTCGTCGCCTACAGCAACCTTGATTTCGGTTACGACGCCCGGCAGCGGAGCCTTGAGCGCGTTGGCTGTGTTCACATTAGCAGCGCTTGCTGTCTCGCCTTCCTCTGCCTCAGCAGCCGGCTGACCGAGCACTACCTTCTTCTTCTCTGGCTCAGCCTCCTGCTCCATCTCGACCTTGAAAGCCTCACCGTTGACTGTTACGTCGGCGATGTTGCCCTCTACGTCCTCAAACTGCACCTTGTACTCTTTGCCGTCGATTGTATATTTAAATTCTTTCATTTCTTTTTATGGTTTTGCTGTTAAACTCAAGAACTTGGCGTTCCACATAGTCTGACGCGGCTGTATGGTGATGAAGCCCGGTTCTTTATCGTGTACGTTGTTGCCCTGATACTCGTATAGAGCCATGGCAATGGCAGCATATATATTCTTGTCCATACTTTGTAACCTGTTTACTTGTATAACCTTGTCTACTTGTTTTACCCGTCTACTTGTAAAACAAATTACATCGGCATACAACCATGCTTCTTAGCCGGCAACTGCTGACGCTTTTTAGCGAGCTGTGCCAGACCGCGGCAGATGCGGAAGCGTGTGTTGCGCGGCTCGATTACGTCGTCGATGTAGCCGTAAGAAGCAGCCTCGTACGGGTTGGCGAACTTCTCTGTATACTCGTTTTCCTTCTCTGCGAGGAATGCCTTAACGTCTTCGCCAGCCTCCTTCTTAGCCTTAGCTTCCTTGCCGCAGAGGATTGCAACGGCACCGCTTGCACCCATAACCGCAATCTCTGAAGACGGCCATGCGAAGTTGAGGTCTGAACGCAGCTGCTTGCAGCCCATAACGATGTGCGAACCGCCGTAGCTCTTGCGCAGAGTGATTGTGATCTTAGGAACGGTAGCCTCGCCGTAAGCGTAGAGCAGCTGTGCTCCGTGCTGGATAACGGCGTTGTACTCCTGACCTGTACCCGGCAGGAAGCCCGGCACGTCGACGAGCGACACGATAGGAATGTTGAATGCGTCGCAGAAGCGTACGAAACGTGCAGCCTTGCGGCTTGCGTTAACGTCGAGAACACCTGCGTATGCAGCCGGCTGGTTGGCTACGATACCAACGCTCTGACCGTTGAAGCGTGCGAAACCGATGATGATGTTCTTAGCGAACTTAGGCTGTATCTCGAAGAACTCGCCGTTGTCGGTGATTGCGCCGATAACCTTGTACATATCGTAAGCCTTGTTCGGGTCGTCGGGGATAATCTCGTTGAGAGAGTCCTCCATACGGTTGATCGGGTCGTTGCACTCTACGCGCGGAGCCTCTTCTGTGTTGTTGCTCGGGATGAACGAGAGCAGGCTCTTGATCATCTCGATAGCCTCTTCCTCTGTCTTTGCAGCGAAGTGTGTCACACCGCTCTTTGTAGCGTGAACCGATGCACCGCCGAGGTGCTCAGCGTCGATGTCCTCGCCCGTTACGGTCTTCACAACCTTCGGACCGGTGAGGAACATGTATGAAGTCTGCTCCTTCATGATGATGAAGTCGGTGAGAGCCGGCGAGTAAACCGCACCGCCTGCGCACGGACCCATGATGGCAGAGATCTGCGGGATGACGCCCGAAGCGAGGATGTTGCGCTCGAAGATCTCGCCGTAGCCAGCGAGAGCGCAGATGCCTTCCTGAATACGAGCACCGCCCGAGTCGTTCATGCAGATAACCGGTGCGCCCATAGTCATAGCCATGTCCATCACCTTGCAAATCTTCTGTGCCATTGTCTCAGAGAGCGAACCGCCGTTGACGGTGAAGTCCTGAGCATATACGTAAACCAAACGGCCGCCTATTGTAGCGCTACCAGCTACGACACCGTCGCCATAGTAGTGCTTCTTCTCCATACCGAAGTTAGTACAACGATGCTTCTTGAACATGTCGTACTCCTCGAACGAGCCTTCGTCGACGAGCATCTCGATACGCTCGCGTGCTGTGTATTTGCCGCGTGCGTGCTGCTTCTCAATGGCTTTTTCGCCGCCACCGAGACGAGCCTGTTCGCGCTTAGCGACCAGTTCCTTGATTTTTTCTACTTGTTTGCTCATAATTTTATTTTGCTATTTCTTTGTTCTTTCTTTAATATAAAAATTGCGTATATTCTAATCCAGTGTGCAAAATTACTAAAAAAAGAACAAAGAAGGCTATATCATTGATATAAATTTTGTTACTACGTCTATTTCATGCTGTCGTCTACGAACGAGAAGGGCAGCAAGTCTTTAGCCGACTGCAGGCTGTAGACGCCTTTCTTGCCGTATAGCAGCACGCGTATGGGCTGCTTGTAGCGATCTTCTACGCCGAGTATCACCTGGCGGCATGCTCCGCAGGGGCTTACCGGCTCGTCGAGCAGTCCGTTTGCGTTGCGCGCTACGATGGCGAGTGTCGAAACGGGCTGGTCTGGATAGTTTGCCTGTGCGGCGAAGAGGGCTGTACGCTCGGCGCACAGACCTGAGGGGAAGGCTGCGTTCTCCTGGTTTGCGCCAGTCACGATGATACCGTTGGCGAGGCGCAGCGCGGCTCCTACGTAGAAGTTGCTGTACGGGGCGTATGAGCCGTGGGTTGCTTTCAGCGCACGGTCTACAAGCTCGCGGTCAGCAGTGTTGAGTTCGTCGAGCTGATAGTGCTCAACGCGGATGTGAATGTCAATTTCTTTCATAGTTAAAGGTGGTGAGATGTTGTTGTGGTGAGGTGGTGAGATTTGTTGGTGAGATGTTGTTGTGGTGAGGTGGTGAGGTGGTGAAGATACTTACTCCTGCGGATTCGGTTCTTCGGTCTTTTCCTCCTTAAATTCGTATGCTCCGACGTCGGGTCGCTCGTCGCGCGGCATGGCGTTACGGTCGGTCTTTGTAGCCGTTGCTGGGTCGGCGCGGTCGATAGCCACCGATGTCTTGGCGAGTCGGAAGTCGTAGTCCTGCTGGTCGCCGTCCACCTTCTTGAAGTGGTTGGTGCATACCGAGTCGGCGTTCTCCTTCTCCTCGAACACCACGTTCACGAAGTGCGGCTTTTCCTCCTCCTTCGTCACTTCAGGTGTGCGTATCACGCAGTTCTCAAACTGATAGTTGAAGGCGTTAGGCTCTGTGGCATCCTCGCTCGTAGCGTCCTTCACGGGCTTTCCGCCCATCATCTCGTCGGAGCTGTAGCCCGTGATGAGCGTGTTGCGACAGACGAACTGCTGCAGCGGATGCTTCAGCGCCGAGAAGCTGAGCGCACTGGCGCGGTTTGAGTCGAACGGGTAGAACTGTGCCAGCGTGCAGTTGTTCACCAGCACGTCGCCGCCTTCCACGCCCAAGCAGTTGTTGAGCGCATTCGACAGCTGCGAGTTCTCCACCGTCACCTTCGAGTTCTCTACATACAGCGCGTGTCCCTGACAGTTGTGTATGGTAGAGTTGGCTACGGTGAGCGTCTGCCGAGCCACATCCGACGAGTCGACACGCACGCCGTTGAACGCGCTGTGCAAGTCGGTGAACTCCATCCGGTTGTCGTACGACTTCTCCATGAAGTGTACGCCGTTCCACAATCCACTCATGCGGTCGTAAGGCAGATAGTCGAACATATAGTCGAGGCGGTCGCCGCGCAGCGTCACGGGCTGTTCGGCTGTGCCCTTGCATACGAGTCGTCCCTTCACGTCGATGCCCGCTCCGTCGTGGAAGAAGAGCGTAGCGCCGGGCGCTATGGTGAGCGTGGCGCCCTCCTCTACGGTCATCGGTCCGTAGACTACGAGCGGCTTTCCGGCAGTTATAGTGTAGTCGGTCGTGATAGTCTTGTTGCGTGCGAAGTCGGCGTCCCACGACCATGCGTTGAGCACCACCTTCTGCTCCACTCCACTCTCGAGTGCGAACACGAGGCGGTCGTTCAGCTCCTTCGGTGCGTCACCGTGGTTCACGGCGGTAGTCACTTCCACGAACACACGTATGCTGTCATTGTTGCGCACCTCTATGTAGTTCGCCTTATAGCCCTGCTCCGGACTCAGATATACGCCGTCTACATTCACGCGGAATCCGTTCTGGTTGCCACCTTCGAGGCGCACCGACGTGCAGCGCAGTCCCTTACCCGAGCGGTTGCTCACCCAGAAGTCGCGCGTCGACGACGGCACGGTAGAGAACACGGTGTCAATGCGCACCGTGTCGGTAGAGAACGTGAGCAGGTTGTTCGGCGATGTTGTGAAATCGTCGATATCGTCGCATGCGCTTAAGCCGAACACGCCCAGCACACACATTATTATATATATATGAATATGTTTCATCGTAATACTTATAACGCAGAAACTGCGGTTTTATTGTATCATTACAATCAATTACTATTGTTTAAGCGCCTTCAAGAAAGATCTTGCTCCGTATAACGGCACATTTGTCAACCTGCCTTCTTCACGATAATCGCTCATTGAGAAACGCAGACCATGCATATCGGGGTTTTCGGAAAGCGTCGTCTTGAGCGACTTCGACTGTAGATTTTCTTCTGCTTTCACCTCTACTGGACAAACCGCAGTGTCTGCCTGAACGACAAAGTCGAGTTCGAGCTGACTATTGTCCTTGCTGTAATAGAACACTGGCAGATCTGACAACGACTTCATCTGCGAGCAAACGAAATTCTCCGTGAAATCGCCCTTGCCGCTATTGTCTGTGCTTGGCAGAAGAAGCATGGCAGGCGGAGTAAGACTCATCGCTCCAAGCAGTCCGCAATCGAGCATAAACAGCTTGAACGCAGAGATTTCTTCATGTATTTTCAATGGCATAGCAAGCGTTGTTACGCGGTTCACCTTATATACCAGCCCTGCATCCAGCAACCACTGTATAGCAAGTTCGTAATCCTTCGCACGTGCACCTTTCTTCACAACCCCGTATATGAACTTGCGGTTTTCCTTAGCAAGTTGCGAAGGAATGGAATGCCACACCTGCCCGATGCGCATCACCTGCTCGGCAGGTGTGTGTTTTGAAATATCCTTCTCGTAGGCTGCAAGTATCTCGTTCTGCACTTCCCTCACCAAGTTGGCGTCATTGGTCTGCACAAATTTGTCTACCGCCTCAGGCATACCGCCCACCAGATAATACTCACGCAGATGTTGTATATAAAGTGTTCGCAATCCTTTCACAAAGTCCCAACGCTGCGCCTGCAGCAAATCTACCATTTGTTTCCTGTTGCGCGCAAGCAGGAATTCCTCGAAAGTCATCGGATACATATTGAGCGTGTTCACCTTTCCTACCGGATACGAATCGCCATCATGAAGCGTAAGTCCGAGCAACGACCCTGCCACCGCAACATGATATTGCGGCGCATCCTCGCAGAAATACTTAAGCGACGCCAATCCCCGCTTCAGCTCCTGCACCTCGTCCATTATGATTAGTGTCTTGCCGGGCTGAATGTTCACGCCGGTTATCGCACCGATGGTCAACAATATGCGTCCGATATTATAGTCGGGAGTGAAAAGGTCGCGCACAAGAGCGTTGTTGTCGCAGTTTATGTATGCAACATTCTCGTATTCGCGCCTGCCGAACTCCTTTAGTATATATGTCTTGCCAACCTGCCTCGCTCCAAGCAAAATCAGCGGTTTGCGGTCGTTACGGTTCTTCCACCTGACCAAATCGTCCATTATAAATCTTTCCATAACAAATTGTCATTTGTCTTACACGATGCAAAGATACTGATAATCAGCGACAAAAACAAGTATTTTACATTTTTATGAGGGACTTTTTATTACACCACTACACTTTTATGAGGAACTTTTCGCCATTTCACTACATTTTTATGAGGGACTTTTCGCCATTTCACTACATTTTCATGAGGGACTTTTCGCATAAGGATGCGGTGAAAGCTACAGACACAAAAAACGGTTGCACGTGCCCGAAGGCTCATGCAACCGCTTCTTATATTTCGTTTTATTACTATTGTCTGAGCAAGCTCACTTTTATTTAGTGAGGTTGATCTTGTTGTTTACATTTACAGCCTCTGCAACGGCTGCACAACAAATTGCGAAGATAAATCCGAAAATCATCATAATCTTAATCCTTTCTTTAATTTTTTAATTGTTATCCTTACTTGTGTTTTTCTGTGTTTCCCATCTTTACCTCTTTTCATAACCTTGCCCGAAGGCAGTCGGTTACTTCTTGAGGCTGATTTTGTTGTTGACCTTTACCAGTTCAGCTATCGCTGCACAACAAATCGCAAAAATAAAACTGAAAATAACCATAATGTTACCCTTTCTTTAATTTTTACTTTGTTATCCCTAATTACCTATTCTCTTTTCTTGCCTTGCGGCAAACGTCAGCCACGCTTCCAGCGTAACCTCGTTCGTTATTTACTGATGCAAAGTTAATGCCTTTTGTGTTCGCACACAAGTATAACATCAATTATTTTCCTGCTTGTCTTATATTTTTGATGTTAGTCAAGTAGTTGTCGTAAATTTGCATTTCTGCGACAGATTTGCAATATGTTTGTAGCAAGAAATGGCAGAGTTAGTAGTGAAGAAGTGGCAGTTGGGCAGGGTTTTGACTGCCAAAAAACACGGAAAAACCCGCATTTTACGTATCCAAAGCCGCGTTTTACGTATCCAAAGCCACAAGCAAGCGCATTACCACGCACAGGTAACACGATTACCGCGATACAAAAACAATATTACCGCAGCACGGAAATGAAGTGCCCACGCTGCGGTAATCTATATGAACTATGATGTCAATAATATCTTAGTCCTCCGAAATGCGTTTGAAAAGACAAGAAAGCAAATATATGCAACAGTTCAACATAGACAGATACTTCAATCTGTTGCGCATGAAAGGCTATGAGGTAAAGCCACGCTACGACAAACAACGGAAACTTGTCGGCTACACAGTCGGCAAGAATGCTTCCGTGTTCAAGGCTTCGGAGATAGGCAGAAGGTTCATGGCATCAAAGATTGAAGACACCTGGAAGAAACTGCACCCACAACCTACACAAGTCAAGACAAAGCCTGTTTCTCCATCCGTTGCTCCTGCGCCTCGCCCAGTTCGTCCTGTCGTTCAGACTCCAACAGCATCACAACCAAAGGCGCAACCTCAAATTACACAAACGGCATTCACAATCAACATTGGCGATGAAGTCAAAAAGGTGTGGATTCCGAACTCTGTCAAAGATGTCTTTACTAATGAGGTTCAGATTCCAGAGGATAATGATATAGCGACAACAGAGAATGTCGCTCATGTAGCAATGCTGTTGTTTGCAAGGTACATTGATGCAGCCACTTCCATGTCTGAGTCATGTGGCGGTGGCGGTTCTGCTCCCTCTTCTGGTTGGGGCAAGAAGGATGATGAAGATGACTGGAAGTTTGCCCACCGTTGCGCACAGATGGCTCATTCAGTTTGCCAAAGAACGCCAATGGATGACCGCACAGATGCAGATGCATATCCGTGAGGTTAATTACATGTTTGCCGATGAACGGAAGAAAGTTCGTGAACGATACAAGGAATATGATGGTTGTTATCTCGGTCACTAAGCCCAGTGGTTCTTCTGGTTCTTCTTTACCATTGGATTTTTTGTGATTGCAGGATGTATAGGGATGATGATTGCACAATGCTATAATAGGTGATAAAAGTCGAAAGACCTTCGGCTCTTGTCACCTTAGGCTTCGGATTTTTATTTGTTGTATCACTAAGAATTACCATTTTTTACGGACATATACAATACCTGCCTTTATTTGGGCATCAATTGTATTTATGTCAATCCCTAATCGAATCATATACTCTTTAATTATATTATTATTTAGTCTGTCTGTAATTCGTCTTCTTTTGTAATAATTCAAATTTTCAAAAGAGAGCGGCTTTCCCTCTTCATAAAAAATCCACCTATCTTCTTTGTATGCTTGAATTAATCGTTCTTCTAAATTGGAATTGGAAAAATAGAATTTGAAAAATGGATTATCGGTTTCAGTTTCATTGGATAATGCACATGTAATAATGTTACATCTCAAATGTTTTTGTATGATTCTGCAAACATTAGACAGTCCATCTTCATAATTTGATATAAAAAACACTTTGTCTGGATATATCTTATTTTGCCAGCAACTAAATTTGGGAAAATGGGAGCCTCCACTTTGTGGATTAACCCACCCATTTGGATTTGGTATTTCCGAATAGATTTCAGCCTTTCCTGTTATCAGTTGTTTTTTGAATATAACTTTCACAGTATCAATAAATAGATTGAAATCACTGATCTCGAAAACGGAGAAGGTTAAATAACTAAATTCTGTTGTCATTTCTATTATTTTAATCAGGGCTCTTTAAAAGTTAATATTATAGCTGTTTGCCTTTTAATTTATCGGATTGTACTTGCTTCCTCCTGCTACAGATTGAATATACTTGTTTATTTCATTTTCTTCCTTTTCCGTGTATATCACATTTAAGATAAAAAACGAAGCAAGAGAAACACAAAATGTCCACCATCCTATAGCATAGGAATTAATTTTGCTTTTAATGAGACATTTTATTCCTACTACGAAAACGACAATGAATAGGATTACGACTACAAAAGTAAAGTCCGAATAACAGATACCATTGTGTGCAGAAAAGTAATATCCTACAAAAAAAATGCCACATGGAATCACAAAATTTTTGTAATAGGATTCGTCATTGTTTGTCTTGGCTGTTTCCATTTTAGCCATATTCTTTCGTTTTCTTTTCATTTCTCCCAATTTTTAAGTATATTGCCATCAACGCCCCAACCAGAGAAGAACTTCTCGCAAATGATGTATGTCGAATCATTTGACATACGCACGAAATAGTGTTCTTGCGCATAACGTTTGACCTTAAAAAACGTGATTTTGTATAGTCCATGAAGAGGATGCGACGGCGCAATGATTCTTAGCGAATCTTTTGTAGGAAGTATATAAGTACCATCAGCATCTTCGATGGATTTTCGGTATAAAGAATCGCTCTTCGTCAGGGAATCTTGGTCGAGGTCTTCATCAAGCAATGTCTTTCCTCCCATATCGACTTTATCGGTTTCTACAAGAGGGAGAGATACGCTCATTTCATCACCAAAAATAAAATTGACACTGGCAAATCTATATTCCTTGCTTCGTTCCATATAGAAGCTATCTGGAACTATATTCAAAGGACCATCTAATCGGGCATCCATATAGACAGGATGAGTAGGACAAGACGATGATGTCAACGATATTACAATTATCGTGAAAACGACAAATAAAGAATGTTTCATAAGCAAAACTGATTTATATCCTTCGAAATTATATTGCATTTATGCTGAATGAAAGAATAGACGGCTAATGACAAGCCGACAGTGAAGAGATTGAAGATTCCCAACAATATAAATTGAATAATCGCAAAGAAGCAAGCGATAGTTCCATCAGTTATAACCCAAATAGAGAAGCCCATTAAGGGCAACATGGCAAGAGTATCCAACTCCCAATGCAATACCAATAAAGACATCTTGCTATTTGATTTAGCAAACTTCCAAGCAAGCAAAGCCGTAACAACATTCAACAAGCAAATACAAACGCAAGTAGTCTCGATAATATCGTAGTAAACTCTCCCATAAAAAGATATGAATGTAACTACGTAAGAAACAAACGTACTTACGGCTACGGATAGCAAATATTTCTTTGTATCTTTATCTCTTAGTTTCATATTACGTTCATTATATTTACTCTGTATTGTACACGCACACTTACCGTGTCCACCGCCTCTTGGGAATGGACGCATGAGGCAAATAAACAAAATGCCAATAAACTGAAGAGTATTTTCATAAGCAACAATTCTTTTTATTTACTTCAACTCAAAGGTTGCCATGAAAGGCACCTTCTCACCATCTATGCTATCCTCATAAAAAAAGCGGTAAACGCCTGGTTTGTTGGGAAGAATATCGGGAAAAAGATGGGCAGTAATGGTGCCGCTTTGACCATCGCTTAAAACATGACCGATGGCCGTGAACGAGCAAT
>ERZ1031885.545-NODE-545-length-15277-cov-7.199645_pt1 | contig 15277 bp, 10 predicted proteins | sample MGYA00518168_ERZ1031885 | MGnify/ENA primary metagenome ERZ1031885 (study PRJEB33719, sample SAMN04261269) | wastewater metagenome | biome: rural village; feature: human; material: feces | host: Homo sapiens | place: El Salvador | collected 2014-01-14 ...
ATGTACATCGTGAAGGCTACTGCCGGCAACCAGACCGTAACAAAGAAACTTATCAAGCGATAAGCATTCTGCGCAACGACATAAAACAAGCTGCAAGACTGCTTGAAAAGGAAAGTCTTGAAAAGAAAGAATAAAAAGAGTAATTAGATAAGTAAGTTTATAAAGAAATAAGGATTTTGCAGGGTTGGTGCTGTGTCGGGGCAAGACACAAAGCATATAGTCTCGGCACAGCATCGGCTTCGCAGAACAAGTTCTTAATTTTCTCAACCAAAAACCTGAAAAATATGATGAACTTTACCATGAAAGTATTTCTCGTTGGTGCGCTCGCTATGCTGACCGCATCAGCCGGTGCACAAATGAGAGACCGCTCTGCGGCTACTCTTCCGTCTACAACCGTAGCTTCGATGATGAAAGCACCGAAATCTGTTGAGAGAGCACCGCGTCTGGTGAGCGTGAAGAAAGCTCCTGCTGATTATGGCAAGGAGGTGGACATCGTGAAGGAGGACTTTGCTAAGATGACGACGGGTTCGCAGGATGCGCCCGACTACGACACCGACTTGAACGATTATGAAATGTATGACAATGCGTGGATTAATATGCTCGCCGATTTTACTCAGACTCCGGGCTGGGGCTCGCACAATGCCTACTCGGCTGGCGGCTCTATCTATCTTGAGGCTGACAACGAGACTCAGGGTCAGCTGAACACTCCGATGCTCAACGTTTCGCGCAACTCTGGTATCTGCTTCCTCCAGTTCGATGCTCGTGTGCCTGAGGACAACGAGGTTGTGGAGCAGGTTGTGGTTGAGGCTGCCGAGACATATAACATGCAGCCGTCTTGGAAGTTCCTGGGCAATACCCAGCTGCCGCAGCTCACTACCGATTGGCAGACATACACCATACAGTTCTACGAGGGCGGCGAGTATACGCTGTTCAACATCGTGAACTACTCGGCTCCGGTGCTCATCGACAATGTTCGCGTATTCCAGGTAGACCAGTATGTGGCTACACCGACACCTAACCCACATAAGAACTACGCTCGTGTGGACGACAACACAGCCAAGTTCGACCTTAGCTGGAGTGCTGTTGACGGAGCTGAAAGCTATGTGCTGAACGTTTACGACAAGGATGCTAACGGTAAACCCCAGAACTATATCCAGAAGGATGTAGAGGTTAAGGACAACAAGTTCACGGTTGACAACGCTGTTACCGGCACTATCTATTATTATACTGTAAGCGCCAAGAAGGGCGAGCATGTGTCTATGCCGTCTGTAGAGGTGCAGGTGAAGGGTATCGTTGAGCCGGTTCTCAGCGTCTCAAGTCCTATCAACGGCGACAAGTATACGGCTGAATGGAAGAACGTGGGCGGCGCAGAGCGCTATAACTACATCTCTTACTTCAAGCAGGAGGCTACCGAGGACTGCCTTATGGAGGTTTCTAAGCTCAACCTTGTTGGCATGAAGTATGGCAGCGATGATATGGAGGTGGAGTATTCTGTAGATAATCCTAATTCTTATACATTGGATCGTGGCGCACTTGCCGACGAAGTTGGTCAGGCAGGCTGGACTGTAAAGCATTATGCTATCTACAAGGATGCGCTCACCATCGACGCATTCTGGACTGTTGAGGCTAAGAGCGACGCAGGTCTCATCTCGCCGGAGATGGATCTCTCTAAGGATAATGGTAAGTTCCGCGTTAAGCTCAGAGCTTGTGCAGAGTATCTGCCGGCTTACGAGGCTTATCCGCAGGCTGCCGTGGCTCTCTTCAATTACGACGAGGAGAAGGGCGACTATGTTCAGAGCGAGCTTATTTATGCTGGCGACAAGAATGTAAACGGCGACTGGAAGCGCTACGACTGCGACTTCACAACCGGTACTGCACGTTCTATCGTGGGCATCTACGGCACATGGGCACCGGGCAATCTCTATCTTAGCGATGTGGCTATCCACCAGAACTACAAGAAGGGCGACTCGTTCCTCAATCCGTTCCACTATCTCAACTGGCTTGTTCCGGGCACTGGCGAGACAACATCTGTAGAAGTAACCATTCCGGCAAAGGCTTACGAGCGCGAAATCTATCATCAGGCTCAGTCGGTACGCGTAAAGGCTGAAGGCGACCAGTTCTCTGGTGCTACTTTCCTTGAGAGCCGCTTCTCTGATCTCCAGAAGGTTGGTTTCTGTCCGCTTACAAACGGTGTGAACGATGCTAAGTTGAACGTTTCGGGGGCTACTGTAAGTCTTGCTGGTAACAACATCGTTGTAAACAACCCGCAGAAGGCTGCAGTTGCTCTCTACACACTCGACGGTATGCTCGTTGCTTCTGACAACAGCTGTGCAGAGGTTGTCACTCTTCCTGCTACAGCTCACGGCAAATACGTTGTTAAGGTTGGCAAGCAGAGTGTAAAACTCGTATTCTAATACTTTCGTTAATTGAGAGTTGAAGGTTTCAACCTTCAACTCTCAATTTTTTATTTATTTGTTGTAATTTTGTATTTTGATTGTTCAAGCAAAACAAATACAACAATGAACCCACAACATCATTTTATTGGTCTTTCAGATCAGCAAGTAGCTGACAGTCGTGCCAAGTACGGCATTAACGTGCTCACGCCTCCGCCCACTACGCCGCTCTGGATACAGTTTCTTGAGAAATTCCGCGACCCGCTTATCATCATTCTTCTTATTGCTGGCTTACTCTCTGTTGCCATTTCCATATACGAGTACATCGGACTGCATCAGGGCGCTGAGGTTTTCTTTGAGCCAGTAGGCATCTTCGTAGCTATATTCCTCGCCACCGGACTCTCCTTCTACTTCGAAACGCAAGCCGACAAGGAGTTCTGCGTGCTCAATCAGGTGAACGACGACGAGCCGGTGGAGGTGATTCGTAGCGGAAACCACACGCAGATAGCTAAGCGCGATGTGGTTGTTGGCGATATTGTACGCATCGGTATAGGATGTGAGATACCTGCTGATGGCAATCTGCTGGAATCTACGCAACTATCTGTAGACGAGTCGACACTCACCGGCGAACCGCTCTGCCATAAGACCACCGACCCTGCGCTGTTCGACTTGAAAGCCACTTATCCCAGCAACCGCGTGCTGCGTGGCACCAAGGTGATGGAGGGACACGCTCTCATGCAGGTCACGGCTGTGGGCGATGCAACTGAGAACGGAAAAGTTTACAAGGCAGCGCAGATAGACAATAGCGTGAAAACGCCGCTCAGCGAGCAGCACGACTGGCTCGGCTTGTGGGTGAGCCGTCTTTCGTGCAGCATAGGTGTGGCTGTCGTCGTGGCGCGCATCGTGATGTATCTGGCTCAGTACGACTTCTGCTTTGCCGAAGTGGACACACTCGCTTTCATTGCCTACATCTTGCAGACCCTGATGATTGCTATGACGCTCGTCGTTGTCTCAGTGCCCGAAGGTTTGCCGATGGCTGTCACGCTGAGTCTTGCCTACAGTATGCGCCGTATGCTTAAGACCAACAATCTTGTGCGTAAGATGCATGCTTGTGAGACGATGGGCGCTACTACCGTCATTTGTACCGACAAGACGGGTACACTGACGCAGAATCGCATGAGCGTTGAGGAGACTTGTTTCTATAGTGGCGGCGAAGATTGCAAGTCTATTGTCGACGCCAACAAGATATTGCTTGATTCTTCCGATTTCTCAAACGAGATAAAGGAAGGCATCGCCGTCAATTCTACGGCGTCGCTCGACTTTTCTAATCCTGCAGCGCCTTCGGTATTGGGCAATCCTACCGAGGGTGCGTTGCTGTTGTGGCTGCACGCAAAGGGCGTTGACTATGAGGCGCTGCGTGAGGAGGTGAAGGTGGTGGAGGAACTGCCGTTCACAACCGACCGCAAGTATATGGCTACCGTTGTTGAGTCGGCTCTTATGCCTGGCAAACGAATGCTTTATGTGAAGGGAGCGCCAGAGATTGTTTACGATCTCTGTGCTTCTACAGACGGCGTGCCGTCGAAGGCTGCTGTCGATGCGCAGCTCAAGCTGTATCAGCAGCGTGCCATGCGTACGCTTGGCTTCGCTTGTCAGAAGATTGGCGAAGATAAAGTGATTGTAGACGGAACCATACACGCTGACAAGCTACGCTTTCTTGGAATCACGGCGATAGCCGACCCTGTGCGCAACGAGGTGCCGGAGTCGATAGGTGAGTGTCTGAATGCTGGTATTTGCGTGAAGATTGTAACTGGTGATACTGCCGAAACGGCTAAGGAAATCGGTCGCCAGGTTGGGTTGTGGACAGATAAGGATACGGATAGAAACATAATCAGCGGACCTGAGTTTGCTGCGCTTACAGATGCGCAACTCGATGTTTTGGTTATGGATATTAAAATAATAGCACGTGCACGTCCGATGGACAAGAAGCGTCTTGTTGAGGCGTTGCAGCGCAAGAATCAGGTTGTGGCTGTAACGGGTGACGGCACTAACGATGCGCCTGCGCTGAAGGCGGCTCATGTCGGACTGTCTATGGGCGACGGCACGTCTGTGGCTAAGGAGGCTTCGGACATCACTATCATTGACAACTCGTTCCGTAGTATCTGCAAAGCTGTGATGTGGGGACGTTCGCTTTATCAGAACATACAACGCTTCCTGCTGTTCCAGCTTACGGTGAACGTTACGGCGTGTATGCTTGTGCTTTGCGGAGCATTGATGGGCACGGAGGCTCCGCTCACGGTGACGCAGATGCTGTGGATAAATCTTATCATGGACACGTTCGCTGCAATGGCGCTTGCGTCGCTTCCGCCGTCAGAGGCGGTTATGAACAATCGCCCTCGCGACCGTCGTGCATTTATTATCAACCGACCGATGCTTGCTGAGATTGTAGGCGTAGGTGGCTTCTTCTTCGCCCTGCTCGTAGCCCTGCTTTATATCTTTGAGCATGCCGATATACAGCAGCTCACCGACATAGTGCGTGTGCAGATAGGCGAGAGCAGTACCGTAACGCCGTACGAACTGACACTGCTCTTCACCATCTTCGTGATGACTCACTTCTTCTACCTCTTCAATGCTCGTGCCTTTGCCACGCATCGCAGCGCATTGCATCTGAAAGGCTGCAAGGGGCTCATCTTCATCAGTACACTTATTTTCGTTACGCAGGTCTGTATGGTGGAATTGCCGGGTGTTCAGCGCTTCTTCAACGTAGTAAGTCTCAAACCGCTCGACTGGCTTATAATCATCTTAGGTTCTTCTTTTGTGCTTTGGATACGTGAACTATGGAGCTTGTTGCGGAATAAGAAATAAGAAGCAGTAGATAGTTTTCAAGCAGATAGCTGTCTACTGCTAACAATGCATAAACAAAAAGTGTAAGCATGAAAAAAGCTGGCAATTCAAATTGCTTTTGCAATCGAATTGTCAGCTTTTCATTTTGAATGAATTCTCTATACTTGAAATCTCGCTTGAGAACTTCTGGTCAATCTTTAGTCGTTGCTCCACATGGTTGCAACTGTAAATCACCGTGGCGTGGTCTCGTCCGCCAACCATTCTGCCGATGCGACTTGCAGAGAGCTTCGTGTATTTCTGTGCAAGGTATATCGAAACCTGGCGAGCCATCACGTATTCCTTCTTTCGGCTTCGGCTGTTTACGTTTGCTGTTGTTACATTGTAGTGCTGGCAAACGCTCTCGATAATCTCGTCAATAGTGAGCGGCTCCTCGTTCACCTTCACCGAACGTTTGATGATGCGCTGCGCAAGTTGCATGTCTATCTCGCAGTTGTATACAACGCTGTAAGCCATGAGCGAGTTGATAACGCCCTGCAGTTCACGAACCGATCCGTTAGCTGTCGAAGCAATGAACTCTATAACGTCCTCCGGTATATTCAGCCCGTCGTGCTTTATCTGTCGACGCAGGATATCTGCACAAAGCTGCACGTTTGGCTTCTCCATCTCAGCAATAAGACCGCTTGAGAAACGTGTTATAAGGCGCTCGTTCATTCCCTTCAGCTCAACCGGCGGACGGTCGCAAGCAAGGATTATGCGCTTTCCGTTGCGGAAAAGGTGGTTGAAGATGTGGAAGAACGTGTTCTGAGTGCCTGTCTTACCTTCCCATTCCTGCACGTCGTCTACGATAAGCACGTCAATGGTTTGGTAGAAGTTGATGAAGTCGTTGATAGTATTGCGGAGCACAGCGTTTGTATACTGTACCTCGAACAGACGTGCACTGATGTACAGCACTCGTTTTTCCGGGTACATGCGCTTTGTCTCTACACCCATAGCGTTGATGAGGTGAGTCTTTCCGCAACCAGACGGACCGAAAACAAAGAACGGGTTGAAGCTGGTCATCTGTGGATGCTCCGAGATAGACAAACCGATTGAGCGTGTCAGCTTGTTGCTGCTTCCCTCCAGATAATTATTAAAGGTGAGATGCGGGTTAAGCTGTGAATCGATTTGCTGTACGGGCGAAGCGTCAAGCATTGTAGGAGCCTGGTTTGCGCCTTCGCGCTGACGCGGCTTCAGTGCTTCGTCGGTAGGCTCGTCGCTCTCGATGGTTTGTGTCTTCTTGTTTTCGTTGTCTGTAACAATACGGTACGAAAGATTGATGCCTTGTCCGAAGTTGCGTGTAAGGACCTTGCGCAACAAGTCGACATAGTTCTCCTCAAGGTACTCGTACACGAAAGGACTCGGTACGCGTAACAGCACCGTCTTTGTTCCCTCGTTGAAGGACTCAAAGACGATTCCCTTGAACCATGCGTTGTATTGTTGCTCTGATAAATTCTCGCGAATGAGCGCAAGACATTTGTCCCAAAGCACATTAGGACTTACATTCATCGGCTATTAATATTGTTTTAAAAGAAGTCTTTCGACCATGTTGTTATAATTCCGTTTGCAAAGGTACTCATTATTTTTGATGTGAGCAAATAACTTTCACTTAATTGCTTATATTATATATCGTAATTAATTAGTAATCTGTAAGTTAGCGTTTCTTTTGTTTTACTTGTATGTTGCTGGTGTTCAAACTGGTTAACTTATTGATTTCGTGGAAGTTAATTGTTTTTATACTGTTTGTTGCGCAATTTGGTGAAACATTTTGCCCGAAACAACTAAATATATCAGAAAAACAACGTTGTACGTTAAATAGGAGCGTGAAACACTTATGTATTTTAATTTGTATAAAATCTAAATACTAAGTGCTTCACTTACCTTGTTTCTGTTTGCTATACATTATATATATAGTACAATTTGCGCCATGTTATAGCTGCTTTACTTGTCCTTTCTGCCGAAAACAGAGAAGTGAACGTAGCGCTTCGGGTGTTGCTTGAGGTCGATCATGAGCGAATCGGCGTGCGAGACAGTAGAGTTGAGTCGATGATACAAGCCCGGGTCGTTGAGCAGCATGCCTACTGTGCCGTCCTTACTGTTCATCTTGTTTGTTATCTCGTTCACGTTGCTCAGCGTTTGGTCTATCTGCTGCTTAGTAGAAGCGAGGTCGAGTGCAGCGAGGTTGCTTGTGAGTGTTGTAGTGTTGTCGAGCACTCCGTTAGCCTTTGTCATGAGTGTAGGCACGCCCTTGTTGAGAGTGCGCATGAGTGTGTTTAGCTCGGCTGTAGAAGTGGTGAGATTGCCCGTGATGGTCTGCACGTTATGCAGCGACTGAGCCAGAGCCGGGTCTGCAAGCAGAGCGTTCAGACTGCCGAGAATGCTGTCGAGCTTAGGCAGCATCTTCTCTATCGTAGGCACCATTGCCGCTACTTTGCCCATAGCGCCGCTCTGAATGGTGCCGCTGATTGTCTCGCCTGGCATAACACGCTCACGCGGATTGTTGGCGAGCAGGAGGTTCACCTTCACGTTGCCCATGAGGTCGCTTTCAATCTCTGCCGTACTGCCCTTTGGTATGCGCAGTTGCTTGTCGAGACCTACCACTACGCGTGTAGGATGCTCGTTAGAGTAGTCGTAGATAACCGACTTCACTGTGCCTACCTTGAAACCGTCGGCGTAGATGGGGCATGACGAAGACAATCCGCTGATGTCTTTGAACTCTATGAAATAGTCGTCGGTAGACGAGAACAGATTCAATCCTTTGAGGAAGTTCATGCCGAAGAAAAGTATTATCACTCCAGCTATTGCAACCAATGCAATCTTTACTTCTTTTGTCAGTGCTTTCATATCTTTGGGTTGTTTTGTTTCTAATGTTTATAACTCTTGTTTATCTGTTGTTTTTGAACTCGCGTATGCCGGCGTTCACGTTGATCTTCTCGCCGTTCTTGAAGGCAATGATGAAGGCTCCTTTGAAGTCTTCGCCCACTTCCTTGAGTCGCTTGTATACAATGTTGTAGTTGTTTGATGCGCCACAAGTGTACTTGTACAAGCCGTTCTCCTCGTAGCAGTCTATATCTTCAAGACCCTTGAATATCTTGTCGCCAGCCTTGTATCTGTTCTTGCTCACGAGAATCTGAATCTTGAAGACCGGTCGGCTGTTGTCGATAGGCGCATTGTTCTGCACGCGCTCTGGCTTTCTCTCCACCTGCTTGCGTGGGGTAGGGCGAGGTTCGTTTTGGGACGGCTGAACAATTACGTTATCTTCCTGCTTCTGCTGCGCCACATTGTCTGGCGTTGAGTCCGTGGCCCTTGTCTTCGGCGCTTTAGCAGTCTCTGCTGCAGGCTCCGGCAGCTGTTCCGACATTGTCTTGAACGGCACCGTGATGCCCTTGTCGTACTTGTTCTTGTATTCGGCGAAGGCGTTGTAGATGGCGCGTCCCATGATGTCGATGCTCTGCTTGTTGTTAAGGAAACGCTCCTCGTCTGGAATGGATATATAGCCCAACTCGATGAGGCAAGCCGGCATCGAAGTGAGACGCAGCACAGCCAGATTCTGCTGATGAACGCCCTTGTTCGGTCTGTTTGCATCGCGGCAGACATGCTTCTGCAACATCTTTGCTAAGTCGATGCTCTTCGAGAGGTTCTTGTCCTGAATCAGTTCGAACACGATGTTGCTCTCCGGCGAGTTAGGGTCGAAGCCTACGTAATGCTGCTTGTAGTCTTTCTCGAGATAGATAACCGAGTTCTCTCTTTTCGCCACCTCCAGGTTAGTCTCCTTGGCGTGCGAGCGTCCGTCGCCCAGCGTGTATGTCTCGAAGCCTCGCGCCGTGTGCACGCCCTTCAGCGCGTTGGTGTGTACCGATATAAAGAGGTCTGCTTTGCAGTTGTTCGCTATGTTGGCGCGCTCGTACAGCGGAATGAACACGTCGGTCTTGCGTGTGTATACCACTCTCACGTCGGGGCAGTTCTGCTCCACGTATCGTCCGAAAGCCATCGCCACATTGAGGTTAATGTTCTTCTCTACAGAGAAAGTGCCAGGCGCTCCGGCGTCCTTTCCGCCGTGTCCTGGGTCGATAACGAGTGTGAATTTTTTATTTGCGCCTGCCATTCCAGACACAAACGATATGATGAGTATTAATATGAGCAGTATCTTTTTAGCCATATATCTGTGCGTTAAGCTAATAAGAGATTAATCTTTTTACGTGCAAAGGTAGGAAATAAATTGAAAAACCGTGCACAATAAAATAGTTTTTAACGCTTTACATGTATTTCTACGCCAGCGCCTTGGCAGTCGGCGCCCATCGGCGGATTGCATTTGGTGATGTGGAGCACTATTGAGGTGATTTTGGCGTATTCTTCCATTAACCTGTTTGCTATACGTCCTGCCACGTGTTCTATAAGTTTCGACGGTACGAGCATCTCTTCTTTCACGATGTTGTACACCTCAGCATAGTTGAGCGTGTCTGCCACGTCGTCTGTCTCGAATGCCTTCTTGATGTCGTAGCCGATGCGTATGTTCACGATGTAGTCGTTGCCCGTGAGCTGCTCCTGAGGCAGCACGCCGTGCAGAGCGTGCAGGCGGATGTCGTTGACGTAAATGTATGATTCGGTGAGAAGCATGTTAAAAGTAAAAAAGTAAAAGGGTAAAAAGTAAAAGGGTAGAAAGGGTGGAGTTGCAACAAAGTAATTGTAGTGCCTACGGCAAGAATGCCGTAGGCTCCTACAGTTTGTTTTCAACTCTCAACTTTCAACTGAGTAAACTATCCGCAGCGTGATGCACCGCAGTTCTTGCAGATGAGGCAGCCTTCTTGGTACACAAGTGTCTCGTGTCCGCATACCGGACATACCTGACCCTTAGCCTCTGTGCCGTCAACTACATACTTCTTCAGCGCACGCTCCACACCGTTCTTCCATGTGTTGATGCTCTGGTCCTTCAGTTGTAGCGAGCTTACGAGCTTTATTACGTGGTCGATAGGCATGCGGTAGCGCAGAACGCCCGAGATGAGCTTCGCGTAGTTCCAATACTCAGGGTTGAACTTCTCCGAGAGGCCCTCAACCGTCGTCTTGTATCCGCGCTTGTTCTCGAACTGGAAGTCGTAGCGGCGCTTTCCGTCCGGTTCAATCTGCTTTATAATCTTGCCCTTCGTCACGGTTTTGGGCAGGGCGATGCCCTCCTCGTCGTCTTGCAGACCGGTGAATATCTCGTACGGATAGCCGTCGAGCAGACCCACGAAAGCCACCCATTTCTCCTTGTTGTTCTGGAAGCGCACCACGTCGCACTCCAGTTCCTTCGGTCGCACCTCCACAACGTTGTGCAGCTGCTTTGCGGGCATCTCCGTAGCCGTCTCTTTCTCCTTGTCGGCCTTCTTCTTGTCCTTCTTCGACACGGCGATCATCACTCCCGAACGGCTTCCGTCGCGGTAGATGGTGCAGCCCTTGCATCCCGAACGCCAAGCCTCTACGTAGAGCTTGTTCACGAGTGCCTCGTCTACGTCGTTCGGCAGGTTCACGGTTACGCTGATTGAGTGGTCCACCCACTTCTGTATAGCGCCCTGCATGCGCACCTTCATCAGCCAGTCGACATCGTTAGCCGTAGCTTTATAATAAGGTGATTGGGCTACGAGGGCGTCAATCTCCTCCTGGGTGTATCGCTTCTCGGTGTCGATGCCGTTGACGCGCATCCATTCGAGGAACTTCCTGTGATAAACGATGTACTCCTCGAACGAGTCGCCCACCTCGTCAACGAAGTCGACATGCACGTCGGCATCGTTCGGGTTCACCTTGCGGCGACGCTTGTATACGGGCATGAACACCGGCTCGATGCCGCTTGTTGTTTGTGTCATCAGCGACGTTGTTCCCGTAGGCGCAATAGTCAGACAGGCGATGTTGCGTCTGCCGTACTTCAGCATGTCCTCGTACAGCTGTGGGTCAGCCTCCTTTATGCGCAGGATGAACGGGTTGTTAGCCTCGCGTTCAGCGCTGAATATCTCGAATGCGCCGCGCTCCTTAGCCATTTCTACCGACGAGCGGTATGCTGCCAGCGCCAGTGTGCGGTGCACATTCACGCTGAAGTCGGTAGCCTCCTGCGTACCGTAGCGCAGACCCATTGCCGCTATCATGTCGCCCTCGGCTGTGATGCCTACACCCGTGCGGCGTCCCTTCGAACTCTTGCTCTTTATCTTCTCCCAGAGGTGATACTCGGCGTGCTTGATGTCGTCGCACTGCGGGTCGTTCTCTATCTTCGACATGATAAGGTCAATCTTCTCCAGCTCCAGGTCGATGATGTCGTCCATGATGCGCTGCGCCTTAGCTACGTGCTTCTTGAACAGCTCGAAGTTGAACTTCGCCTCTTTCGTAAACGGATTCTCCACGTACGAGTAGAGATTCACCGAGAGCAGACGGCACGAGTCGTACGGACAGAGCGGAATTTCGCCGCACGGATTCGTCGATACGGTCTTGAAACCGAGGTCGGCATAGCAGTCGGGGATACTCTCGCGTATGATGGTGTCCCAGAACAGCACGCCCGGCTCGGCGCTCTTCCATGCGTTGTGCACAATCTTGCCCCACAGCTTCTTCGCCGAAATCTGCTTCTCCACGAGCGGGTTGCTGCTGTCTATAGGGAACTTCTGTGTGTATGGTTTGTCGGCTACGGCAGCCTCCATGAACTCGTCGTCAATCTTCACGCTCACGTTGGCGCCCGTCACCTTTCCTTCTGTCATCTTCGCGTCGATGAACGCTTCGCTGTCCGGGTGTTTGATGCTTACGGAGAGCATGAGCGCGCCGCGTCTGCCGTCCTGCGCCACCTCGCGGGTAGAGTTGCTGTAGCGCTCCATGAACGGCACCAGACCCGTCGACGTGAGAGCCGAGTTGTTCACCGGCGTTCCCTTCGGGCGAATCTGCGAGAGGTCGTGACCCACGCCGCCGCGACGCTTCATCAGCTGCACCTGCTCCTCGTCGAGACGCATGATGGCGCCGTACGAATCGCCGTCGCCGTCGATGCCAATCACGAAGCAGTTGCTGAGCGACGCCACCTGGTGGTCGTTGCCGATGCCCGTCATCGGACTGCCTGCCGGAATGATATAGCGGAAGTGGTCGAGCAGGTCGAAAATCTCCTCTGCCGACATCGGGTTCTCGTATTTCTTCTCTATGCGAGCTATCTCGTTAGCCAGACGATGGTGCATATCCTCGGGCGAACACTCGTAGATATTGCCGTAGCTGTCCTTCATCGCGTACTTGTTCACCCATACGCGAGCAGCCAGTTCGTCGCCGGCGAAGTAGTTCAGCGAAGCCTTGTAAGCCTCGTCGAAAGTGTATGTTTTCAAGTTTTCCATTATTTAAATGTATCAGTAATTCTGCTGAGTTTTAGTTTCTGTGTGCAAAGATAGTGCAAATCGAAGACAATTCAAAACAAGCTGGCTTGTTTTTCGCTCACTTGATTGGTACGCCGTGCGTGTTTTTCACCTCCTTCATCACGAACACACTATGGAAGTAGCCCACGCTGTCGATGTTTCCGAGCTTTGTGCGCATGAACTCCTGATACGTGTCCATGTCGCGCGTCTGAATCTTTAGCGTGAAGTCGTATTCGCCGCTCGTGTTATAGCACTCCGTAATCTCGTCGATGCTCTGTATGGCCTGCATGAAGTCGTCCATGAGCATCTGCGAATGGCGTTTCAGGCGCATGTTGCACAGCACGGTGATGCCGTTGTCTGTCTTCTTTGCGTCCACTATGGCGTGATAGCCCTGAATGAATCCCTCTCGCTCCAGTCGTTTCTGGCGGTCGAAGGTGGGCGAAGTGGAGAGATTCACCCTCATTGCCAGCTCCTTTACTGTGAGCGTACTGTCCTCTTGTAGTATGCGCAATATCTTGCGGTCGGTGTCGTCAAGTTCCGAAAATTTCATAATTCGCCGAATAATATTCTGTGATAAGTGGTAAACCGAGCACAAAAGTAGTATAATTTCCCGAATTTGCAAAATATTCTTTGCTGGTAAACGCCGTCTTCATACCTTTGCAATCGAATCAAGCAGAACAAAACAAGTAAAGACAATAAAAAACAACGATTATGACAAAGACAATCAACGGTATTCAGGTTCCGCAGCGAGCCGATTTTGTAGGCAGTTTCCTTCGTCCGGCAGACCTCTCCGACGCCAATCGCGACGAGTATGTAGCGCGTCTTGTGCAGAAGCAGAAAGAGCTTGGCTACACGCTTCTCACCGACGGCGAGTTCAACCGCACATTCTGGCATCTCGACTTCTTCTGGGGCTTCGGCGGCGTAACTCATGAGACTGGCGGCGACGTAGCCTTCAACGGCGAGACAGCGCGCCTCGACCGCGTCTACCTCAAAGGCAAACTCACAGCGCAGCCCCATCCTTTCATCGAGGCTTACAAGCGTCTGAAGCAGTTGGAGGATGCCAGCCATATCGCCAAGCTCACTGTCCCTTCGCCGGCACAGTTCTTCCAGCAGCTCACCATTCCCCAGAACTTCCTCGGCACAAAGGCCATCTATCCCAGCACCGACGACCTTATACGCGACATTGCCGCCCTATATCAGGACTTCATCCGCCAGTTCTATGCAGCCGGCGGACGCTATCTGCAGTTCGACGACTGCACATGGGGAGCCGTCGTAGGCGACGCTGCTTCACAGCGCTACCAGAACCTCAACTGCAATCTCGACTTTGTAAAAGACCAACTCCTCCGTGTCAATAACCTCGCCCTCGAAGGCCGTCCTGCCGACCTTGTTGTGGCTACACACATCTGTCGCGGCAATTACCATTCCACATGGTTCAACAGCGGCGCCTACGACTCTGTTGCCGATTGGGTGTTCGCCCGCGAGAATGTCGACGTGCTCTATCTCGAATACGACGACGAGCGCTCTGGCGGCTTCGAGCCGTTGGTTAAGGTGAGTCCCGACAAGCATGTGGTGCTCGGACTTATCACTACGAAGCGTCCCGAACTCGAGGACGAGGATACCGTTATTGCCCGCATTCACGAGGCTGCTAAGTACATTCCGCTTGAGCGTCTCTCGCTCTCGCCGCAGTGCGGCTTCGCCTCTTGTGCCATCGGCAACAAGCTAACCGAGGAGCAGCAGTGGGCAAAACTCCAGCTTGTGAAGCGCATAGCTGAGAAGGTTTGGGGATAAACAAAACCGCTGTATACTGTTTTATTGCAACTATTCTTACCCCAGTTCGGGATAAGAATAGTTCATAAAAAAGTTGGTAGCCTCACAAACCTTTTTGTACCTTTATGGACGAACATCATTTTTTTACAAAAACACGTGATATGACTACCAATTACAAAATTGGCGCGCCTATTTTTATCTTGAAGAGTCTTTGCCATTTCAATAAAAAAATGTAACTTCGCAATCGATAATATATTATCAATAAACTATTTATTATGGCAGAAACAAATAAGATATTGGCAATATTGGACAACTATCTACACGATAATCCAGACGAGATTGCCAAGGAGATAGCTGCCGAATTCCGCCGTCGTAGAATAGAGAAAAATCTAACCCGCGAACAAGTGGCAGAAAAGTCGGGGGTTGCTGTGAGCAATATTGTGAGATTTGAACAGAAAGGACTCATATCACTCAAAAACCTAATAGGCATTGCTATGGCTTTAGAGTATACTTCCGAAATCCGTCATATCTTCTCCCAACAGAAGTATGACACAATGGAAGAACTGCAAGAGATAAAGCGAAACATGAACAAGAAAAAAGCCTATAAGAGATAAACGAGCTTACATTGTATATTATATCTCTTAGCAACCCCGTGCTTGACTATGTTAATCTTTTGGCACTGACGGGCTATCTCACACAGAATTATAAGGATGTGGAACAAATGTATCGTAGAATGGTGTTCAATTATATTGCCGAAAACAAAGACGATCATTGCAAGAATTTCAGCTTTATAGTTAACAAAGACCAGGAAAACAAATGGCAATGGCATTTGGCTCCCGCATACGACCTTACTCATAGCACAGAGGGATATAATGGCGAACACGCTACTTCAGT
>ERZ1031885.548-NODE-548-length-15235-cov-6.914097_pt1 | contig 15235 bp, 4 predicted proteins | sample MGYA00518168_ERZ1031885 | MGnify/ENA primary metagenome ERZ1031885 (study PRJEB33719, sample SAMN04261269) | wastewater metagenome | biome: rural village; feature: human; material: feces | host: Homo sapiens | place: El Salvador | collected 2014-01-14 ...
ACCGAGATCTACACTCTTTCCCTACACGACGCTCTTCCGATCTCGGGGGGTGACCGTGTCAATCATTTATCTCAGGTAGGAAAAGGTCGCCCGGTATGGATTACAGAGTGGAATAATGGTGCCAATTGGACAGGTGAATGGTGGCCTACCAAGAAGGGACCTCAGTGTGATGCGGATTCAAATCCTATCTTGGATGAGAATGGTAACACCAAGACTGTCTCTCGCCCATTAAGCAAGGAGAATGCTGAGGTGAGCCGTAAGTTTTTCGCAGAGACCCTTCCTGCCCTCGACAAGTGTACGAACATAGAACGTTATTATGAATATGACTGGGTACAGGATGCACGTGCCTTGGTTCTAGGAGGAAAATTAACACCTGCTGGTAAAGTGTATGCCGCTCACAAGGCAGCCTTGGCTTACACAGAAAAGGAAAACAAGTCATGGGAAAATTGGAAGATTTGTCCTCCATATCCTGTACAGTCTATAGATAAGGATTTCCGTAATATCACCATCAAGTGGTACGACCACAATGGTGAGACGGGTAAGAAGTATGTCTTGGAGCGCAAGATGGATGATGCAACCGACTACACCGTTTGCAAGGAATTCTATCTCGACAAGGACTATAAGGCTGGTGAGACGATTGCCTTCACTGAAGCTATCCCTTGCACCAGCAAGGTGACTTATCGCATCAAGGCATTGAGCTATAAGGACACTGAGTCTGTTTATTCTGATGAAAGAACTTTCACTCGTGATGCAGCGGTAGCTGCTCCAGTCTTGAAGGGCGAGGCTATCTCTACCTCCATCAATAAGATTTCTTGGGATGCTGTGAGCGGTGCAAAGAGCTATCGTTTGGAGCGTGCCGATAAAGAGGATGGAGAATATCAGGTTATCGCCGACAACTTGACTACTACATCTTTTGAAGACAAGGACTTGAAGGTGAATACCACTTACTACTATCGTGCTTACTCTCTCAATAGTGCAGCCGAGCGTCCTGTTTCAGAGGTTCTCACCGTGAAGACCAAAGCGTTTGCAGTGCCTGAGAATATGACGGGAGTTCGTGTCTCTGGTGGTGACCATAGTGCTTCTTTGCGTTGGGATTTTGCATACGATACCCAGTATAAGGTGCTCCGTTCCGACAAGGAGAATGGTTCTTATATAACGATTGCCGACAAGGTGGATGCTACCTCTTACGTAGATGAGGGCTTGAACAATGGTCAGACTTATTATTATAAGGTAATGCCTTTCAATGAGGCTGGAGAAGGTGCTGAGACCGAAATCTTGCAGGCAACACCTCAGGCTGGTCTTTACATGCATTTGGCTTTCGACGAGAATGAGGGCAAGAAGAGCTACGATGAGTGGGGTGGTAATGATGGTACATTCCTCAATGCTACTTCTTTTACTGAGGGAAGAAATGGTGGTTATGCAGCCAAGTTGGTGAAGGGCAGCAAGTCATACATCGAATTGCCTAAGGGAACTGTTAGTCGCTTGACAGACTTCACTGTTGCCACATGGATTAAGATTACTGGCGGAAAGGGGCGTATCTTCGACTTCGGTAGTGGTTCTGGTATATTCATGATAGCAGCTGCCAACGGAACAGGTGTGAAATACAAGATTACCTGCCAGAAGGGAGCTTTTGATTTCACCGTACCTTGTAAGTGGAATACCACCGACTGGCATCATTTGGTCATCACCCAGAAGGGTAAGGACATGGCTATCTATTTCGATGGCGAGGAAGTTGGTACAGCAGTCAACGAAAAGGAAATCTATCCTAAGGACATGGGTGTGACCAGTCAGAACTGGCTCGGTCGTTCTCAGTGGACACAGGATGCTTACTGCGACCACATCTATGATGACTTCCGCATCTACGACTATGCAATTCAGGCAGATGATGTGAAGACTTTGTTTGATGACAAGGAGATTTCTACAAGTATTATCCAGATAGAAGACAAGTCTGATTTTATCAAGAATGATGCAGTCTATGACTTGATGGGTCGCAAGGTTTCTACCTCTACCAAGGACATTTCTCACAAGGGAATCTATATCCAGAAAGGCAAGAAGTTTGTGGTTAAGTAATCGCATTAATTGTAGTTAGGTTTATATATTAGAAAAGCCATGGCTTTGTAAGTATTTAGCTTACATGCCATGGCTTGCTTGTTATTGGATAATGCTTTCTGCATATTCTTTCACGCCCATACCGAATTCCTTCTTGAAGCACAGACTGAAGTATCTCGGTGTGCTGAAACCTACCTGATAGCATAGTTCGTTGATACGGATATTAGGATTGCTACGTAGAATTCTGCAGGCTTCCTTCATGCGGATACTGGTGATGAATGAGGAAACATTCTGACCAGTGATAGCACGTAGCTTATTGTAGAGTGTACTGCTGCTGATGCAGAGGTCGGCGGCGAGTTGCTCTCTACCATAATCGCTGTCCATGATATGCTCACTCACTTTCTCTATCACACTCTTGATGAAGAGCTCGTCTGGATTACTGTAGTGCTGATCCTCCACATTGAAGTCGGTCTGCGACTGGAATTTCTGGCGGATGCGCTGGCGGTTGGCGATGATGTTGTCGATGCGCAACTGGAGGTCGGAAAGATTGAATGGCTTTGTGACGTAAGCGTCTGCTCCTGCACGGTAGGCCTCGTTCTTGTCCTCATCTTGGGTCTTGGCGGTCAGCATCACAACTGGTAATTGAGAGTAGTCCTCACTGTCTTTTATCCATTTCGTCAGTTCTATACCATCCATGACAGGCATCATCACGTCAGTTACTACTACATCGAGTGATTCTTTCTGAATCAGTCTCTGTGCTTTCTCGCCATTGGTAGCAGTCAGCACGTTATAGCGTGTACTCAGGAGACTGCTCATCAAGAGCAGCAGTTCCTGGTTGTCTTCCACGAGCAGAATGGTATATTCCTTGCTTTCAGTATTTGTCTGTGCATCCGTTTCAGAAGCATCTTCCAGTGTCTTATTAGAAGAGGCAATATGAGCAGAACTGCTGCTTGCCATCGCTTCCACGCTCTTGTCTGCAGGAGTGAGGATGATGCTTTCTGCTCCCTTGTTAGCTTCATCCTTCAGGAATTCGCTTTCATTGTAGCTTTCCTTGTTGACAGGGAAGGTAATGGTAAATGTAGTTCCCTTGCCTTCCTCGCTTTCGCAGTTGATCTTGCCATGATGCAGTTTGACGAGATCATTGACCAGAGAGAGGCCGATACCTGTGCCGATGGTATTCATCTGTCGGTAGTCGCCATCAAGGAATCTGTTGTAGAGATGTTTCATCTTATCTTTTGAAATACCGATGCCAGTATCTGATATGATGATGGTAGCCTGCTGTTCCGAGATGGAAACACTGAGTGAAACCTTTCCGCCTTCCTCATTGTATTTTACGGCATTGTTGAGCAGGTTGTAGAGCATCTTTTCTACCTTGTCGGTATCAAACCATGCAGTTTCGCCCATGCAGTTGATATGCTGCTCGAAGATGATTTGCTTTGGCTCAAACATCGGCATGAGGCTACGGGTGGTCTCTGCGCAGAAATCACCTAATTTTCCTTCGCTCACTTTCAACTGTAGTTTTCCTGCCTGAGCTTTTCTTACTTCGAGTATCTGTCGGAGCATTCGGGTAAGTCGGTTGATATTATCGTGGATGATATCAGTCTGGCAGTTGGTTGCAGGAGCCAAACGCTTGATGGTGTCGGCTGCCGCAGAGATGACGGTGAGCGGGGTGAGCAGCTCATGGGTGATATTGGTGAAAATCACAGCCATCTGTAAGCGGTTTTTGGTGCGAAGACGCTCGCGATACCAGATGATGGCGAGGCGAATACCCGCAATCAGCATACATATATATATAAGGTATGCCCACCATGATGCGTACCATGGAGGAAGTACCTTGATGCGAATAGAGTAGGCTATCTCGTTCCAATGCCCATAGCTGTCGGCTGCTTTGATATGCAGTTTGTAAGTGCCTGATGGTATGTTTTCAAATGTAGCCTGGCGGAGTGAAGCATCTACATAGTGCCACTCCTTGTCGTAGCCTTCCAGATAGTAGGCATACTTGCATTGGTCTGTATTGGTATATGACAATAGGGCAAATTCTATGGCGAACTTGCTGATGGATGATGGAATCGTCAGCGTGCGCAGGTATTGTGGGGTAACATCGCACAGGTCTTTCTGTAAAGTAGAATCCAGTTCGTTGAATCTCTTGCCGTCGATGAGCAGGTCTGTGATGATGATGTTGGCAGACTGTCGTTCCTTGCGATGTGCATGAAGGGTGGCTGCATTGAAATGAATCAGGTTGCGACCTGAACCGAAGTACATGTCATTGCTTATTCTGAAACAGGAGTTGGTCTGAAAAATCAAGTCTCCCAGTCCGTCCTCACGTGTATAGGTGGTGTATTGTGCCTCTCCATCTTCATTTACCTCCAGACAGATAAGCCCCTTGTCGCAGGTAAGCCACAGGCATCCTTCGCAGTCTTCAATCATTGAGAAAATGCGGTTGATATCCCAGTGAAATTCATTATTAACACTTTCAAATAGCTCCTTTTCCTGATTGTATCTGAAGAGACCGCCGCTATTAGAAATCATCCACAGGCGATGGCGGCTGTCTTCCAGGCATTGGGTTGCATCATTTACGGCAAAGTTGCCGTTTGCTGCATTGAAATATTTGATGTCCAGTGATTTGGGATTATTGAAATCTCCCTTGATGCGGATGACGCCCTGGTTTTCGGTAGCCACCCAGATATTGCCAGCATGGTCTTCTGCAAAGTTTCGGACATCAACGCCTTGCAGCAGGGTGGTGCACCTGCCGGAAGAAAGCTGGTATATGATATCTTTTCTTTCACCGATGAAGAGGATGTCCTGACGGGAGCGGAAAAGGGTATTGACATAACGGTCTCTTACCAGACCGCTGTTCTTTTCATCTAAGATGCTGGCTTCCCCATGGTTCAGAGCGAGGATGCCAAATCCGTTGTTGGCAAACCAGATACTTTGGCTGCCATTGTTGATGATGGCAGAATAGTGTGTAAGTATATTACTTTCTGGCAGGGATGAAAATGCAGGAATTTGTCTGTCCTGCAAAACCTGCTGTGTTTTGATGTTTAAGCAGGCGATTCCTACTGGTGACAGACTGAGCCAGAAATTCTCTCCATCTGTCGAACAGATAGATTGTATCCTGTTATTGGTTGCATCCAGTGGCAGAATAGGTATCATTTGAAATGGTGAAGGATGGGTATAGATATGGAATATTCCACTATTTTGAGAGAGTAGCCATACATTTCCCTTTCCGTCTGTCTTTACATCGGTGATGTTTCTGACAGGTTGATCACCGATGGTATTATAATAGGTGAATCCTTCTCGGATGTTGCCTGTATTGATGACTCCATATCCATTGCGTGAACAAATCCAGATGGTGTGTGATACGGCATCTTCCGTCAAGCTGTAGTTGACTCCGTATTTTTCCTCTCCCCGATATAAATCAATAAATCCGGGATTTTTCTGGTTCTGGGGTTGGGTCATACATTTGATGCCCCTTCCCCAGGTACAGATCCAAAGTCTTCCTTTGGAATCCATCTTGAGCAAGTATGTAAATCCAGTTTCTCCTAATTTCAAAAGATTGTACTGGTATAAAATTCTCTTTTTGCAATCAAGGCGATAGAGACATTCTGACCAGGTGCCGATATAGATGTTGCCATATCGGTCTTCCGTGAATGATTTTACCTTGAGGTCTTTGTTCAAGGCATATTTCTTCCCATTTTCTTCCTGCAGGGTTGTATTTCTTCCAGAATAGGTAAAGAATGCCTTCTGTTCTGGAAGATAGCAGGTAATTCCCTGGTCGGTTCCAATCCAGATTTTTCCGTCATGAGAAGTGAATAGGGTATAGATAATGCGATTGTCGCTACCCGACAGTCGGTGGGTAGTAAACTTGCCTGTCTTCTTGTCCATGCTGACAAGGCCATTGCGCGTACCTATCCATAATACGTCGTCTTTACCTTCTGTAAGTGCGAGTATGGTATTGCTTGGCAAAATATGAGGGGTAGTAGCATCGCTCCTATATGTTTTGAAGCGATAGCCATCGTATGATTTGAGACCTCCATCGGTTCCAATCCAGATTAATCCCTGTCTGTCGATGAGCATGCATTTTTGTTCTTCGGAAAGGGAAGGATATACGATATTGAGCAGTCTGGCATTCGTGTTGGAAGCTTGCAAGTATTCCAAATGGAATAGACTTACAATAGCCAGGAAAAAAAATCCCAGTTGTTGGAATTTAGCTATTCTTAGAAGATTCATAATAATACGTTAATATGTTTTATAATTCGGATGCAAAGTTACTAAAAATAAGTGGACTTCCAAACTTTTCAGAATTTTTATTTCTCTTTTTTTTTTAATGTTTTTACTATAAATTATAATGGATAGAGTTTTATAGTGTATAAAGGTATCGTTATCGTGATAATGCAGAAAATCACTATAATTACACCTAAAATATCGATAATAGTACGCAGTATCATTCTAAAACCAGTACTTTTGCGGCAGGAATCGAGAATTAAAAGTGAATTTAACTCTCGTATTAAGAACTTGAATTATTAACAACTAACTAATTATAAAGAATATGAACCAAACAATCCTATTCACGGCTTCGCGAAAGGCATTGCTCATGATGATCATGGCAAGTGCACCAGCCATTCAGGCTGCCGCAGCCTCAGAGGTTTTTCCATCTGTTTCTATCCAGCAACAGACAGGTAAGGTGCAGGGTACAGTAGTTGATGGTACTGGTGAACCAGTAATCGGTGCTACTATTAAATTACAAGGCGGGAAAGGAGGTGCTATTACCGATCTGGACGGTCATTTCTCAATCGATGCTTCCAGAGGAGCAACTCTTGAGATATCATATATCGGGTACAAGACACAAATTGTGAAAGTAACTAATTCTGATCTCCGAATTACATTGCAGGAAGATGCCAAGCAACTCAACGATGTAGTTGTTGTGGGTTATGGTACCATGCGCAAGAAAGACTTGACGGGTAGTGTGATCCAGATCAAGCCAGACAATCTGCAGAATCAGAATCCAGGAAGCGTACAGGACATTCTTCGTGGTAACGCCGGTTTGAACATCGGCTTGAGCACATCTGCCAAGGGTGGTGGCTCCATGGAAATCCGAGGTCAGCGTTCTATCTCTGGCATCTCTACCCATGACCCTCTGTTGATTGTGGATGGTATGATTTTCTATGGTGAACTTTCTGAAATCAATCCGGATGATATCGGCCAGATCGACGTGTTGAAGGATGCTTCTGCTGCTGCCGTTTATGGTGCCAAGGCTGCCAGCGGTGTCATCATCATCACCACCAAGAAGGGTAAGCTCGGCAAGCCAACCATCAATGTCAGTGCTAATTTCGGCTTCAATCAGAAGGCTACATTGGAGAAGCGCCGCAGCGCTGCCAGCTATGTACAGATGTACACCGATTACTGGAAGGAGAAGACATACGGATTTGATGAGAACGGCAACTATGTTGCCTATGTGGCTAAGGACAAGAAGGGCAATCTTATTGCTCAGCCAGGTTACTATGATACTCCTGAGGTGGCTCAGAGCCAGTATGGTGTAGATTACGATACATGGAAGTATGGCACAGAAGGTGATGACTGGAAGGCTATCCTGGGTGGTCGTCTCGGATTCAAGGATGCCGTGCTGCAGAATTATATCGATGGTAAGACCTACGACTGGTATGATGGTCAGTTCCGTACTGGTTTCAACCAGGATTACAATGCCAGCGTTTCCGGTGCCAGCGAGAAGATGAACTATTACTTGTCTGCCGGCTACGTGAACAACCAGAGCGCTTACCGTGATGATAACTATAGTGCGGTACGTGTGAACATGAAGTTGAACGGACAGGTAACCAACTGGTTGGAGATTGGTGCCAACGTAAGATTCCAGGATCGCCAGGAAAACAATATCGGTGGACTTGGCGACAACATCAACAACAGCCCTTACGGCAATCATACATTGGCTGATGGCACATTCGCCCAGTATCCTCATGGTGACAATGTAAAGCAGGGTTCCAACTGGGATTTCGAACGCCAGTATCAGGACAAGGAATCAGGTGTTACCGTATTGAGAAGTATCTTTGATGCCAAGGTGAAGTTGCCATTCAATATCACTTATGCATTTAATATTGCTCCAAGTTATTCCTGGTATTACAACCGTTACTTCTCTTCTGCTTCCCGTCCAGATACCAGTCCAAAGGACCGCGGTGTGGATCGTAACTGGCACAAGTGGTTCAACTGGTCGCTCAACAATACCATCACTTGGGATCAGACCTTTGCCAAGAAGCACCATGTAGTTCTTACCCTCGTACAGGAGGCAGAGGAACAGCGCTACTGGAGCGACAATATTGCAGCCCGCAACATTCTGCCTTCAGATGCGCTCGGTTTCCACAATACCCAGAATGGTACGAAGGATAACAGCAGCTTCTCTACCTCTGATTCTCATCAGACAGCAGATGCTTTGCTCGCCCGTCTGTTCTATTCATACGACGACCGTTATATGGTAACAGCCAGTGTTCGTCGTGATGGTTATTCTGCATTCGGAGCATCCAATCCACATGCCACCTTCCCATCTATCGCATTGGCATGGAACTTTACCAACGAGAAGTTCTGGAAGTGGGGCAATATCCTGAGCACAGGTAAGCTTCGTGCTTCTTGGGGTAAGAATGGTAACCGTTCCTTGAGCGATCCATATATTTCTCTGTCTAACCTGGGCTCTGGTACTGGTGGTTATGCTCAGTATCTTACAAGCAGCGGCAGTGTTTATCCGATGAAGTATCTGGGTGTTGACCGTATGGCAAACCCTAGCTTGCGCTGGGAGAAAACTGCATCTACCAACTTCGGTCTCGATTTCGGTTTCCTGAACGACCGCATCACCGGTTCGCTTGATGTCTATAACATGAAGACAGAGGATATGGTTATGAACAAGCCTTTGCCTGGTTTCTCAGGATTCGGTAGCATCGCAACCAACATCGGTGAGGTGGATAATACTGGTTTCGAGTTGTCTTTGCGTGCTGATGTCATGAAGATGAAGGATTTCTCCTGGACAGCTTCAGGTTCTGTAGCTTACAACAAGAATAAGATCAAGCATCTCTTTGGCACATTCGAGGAGGTAAAGGATGCCAATGGCAACGTAATCGGTCAGAAGGAGTCTGATTACAGCACCAGCGGCTGGTTTATCGGAAAGCCTATCGGCGTAATCTGGGATTACAAGGTAGAAGGCATCTGGCAGATTGATGAGGCTGAAGAAGCTGCCAAGTATGGTCAGCGTCCTGGTGACCCTAAGGTTTGGAACAACCCAGACAATGATAGGTACAACGAAGATGGAACCGTGAAGGAATACGTATTCAATGATGATGATAAGGTGTTCCAGGGCAACCGTAATGCTCCATGGCGCTGGTCTTTGCGCAATGAGTTGAACTACAAGAATTTCACATTCTCATTCAACTTCTACTCTATCATGGGCTTCAAGCGTTCTTCTACAGCTTACATGAATGCCTATAACAGTGGTTCTGCGCTCCTGCACAACTTCAATAATGCTCAGCGTGAATACTGGACACCAGAGAACCCAAGCAACAAGTATGCCCGCATCGATGCCAAGGGTCCTAACGGAAAGTTTTCTCCTAGCATCTGGTACAACTCTTCGTTCGTACGTCTGGAGAATATCTCTATCGGTTACACATTGCCTAAGGAATGGTTAAGTAAGACTGGTATCAGCAACCTGAAGATCTATGGTAACATCCGCAACGTCTGCCAGTTTGGTAGCGATTGGGAGTATGGTGATCCAGAGACCGGCGGCTATGCAAACCGCGTATTCTCACTGGGTATCAGTGCAACACTTTAATAGGGTGTAGTGAAATAATATAAGAACAATAAATAAGATTATAACAATGAAATCAAATATATTCAATCGCCTGTCTATGGGTTTGGTAGCCATGGCAGGAACTGCAATGCTGGCAACAAGTTGCTCTGATGATTTCCTGAAGCAAGACCCTCTGTCTTTCTATGAGCCAAAGCAGACCTTTACCACCGAATCGGGTGTAAACGCTGCCTTGGCGATGGGCGACCGTCTGCTTCGTGGCGTCACAGTTCACTATAGTGGTGGTAGTAACAATATCCCACTCTCTACCGAGTATTACTTCTCAGAGATGGCTCTCTTTGGCAAGACCGATGTGGGTTCTGCCTTCTGTGATGACTGGGCAACCAAGTTGACTCCTACAACATTCATCTCTGATGGTGGTAATGCCAACAGTGCTATCGGTTATTTCTGGAATCAGGGTTACAGTGGTGTCAAGTATGCCAATACCGTGCTTTCCAATATTGATGCAGTAGCAGGCTTGTCGCAGGAAAAGAAGAATATGTTCAAGGGACAGGCTTATTTCCAGCGTGCATGGCATTATTCTCACTTGGTTTTCCAGTTTGGAGATATTCCGCTGGTTACCAAGATTCTGGAAGTGCCTAAGCAGAACTATAAGTCAACCAAGATGGCTGCCGTACTCGACATGCTGGTTTCTGATATGGAGAAGGCGGTACAGTGGGTGCCTAACCAGAAAGATCTGACCTATATCGGTCAGGTGAACAAGGGTGCTTGCCGCACCTTGCTGGCTAAGTTGTATCTTGCCACAGGACAGTGGAAGAAGGCAGAACTCCAGTGTGATACTTTGATCAATAACCTGGATGGTACTGATTATCATCTGATGACAGAGTGCTTCGGTACAGAGGAAACTTCCGGTAGCCCAGCTACAAGAGCAGTTACCCGTAACGTAATGTGGGACTTGCATCGCCCTCAGAATAAGCTTTGTGCTGCCAACAAGGAGGTTATCATGGGTATGGTGAACCAGGGTGAAAGCGGTGTCGGTGCTGTAGGTGTACAGTGGCTGCGTATCTTTGGCCCATTCTGGAACAACAATATCGTTGCGGCTGCTGGCCATAAGAACAAAAAGTCTATTGCCAACTTCGCCAAGAAGGTTACTGATAACAAGACAAAACAGGTAGTTGAAAATTCTCAGTGGAATGAGAGTCTCGACTGGGTACGCTACACCGGTCGTGGCTTGGGAACCTGCCGTTTGACTTACTTTGCCCAGCATCCTTTGTGGACGGTAAATGGTGTTGAGGATGATATAGATCTGCGCCATAATCATGAGGTAGGTAACTGGATGAGAATGACCGATTTCAAGTATAACGACAAGTGGTCTAACAATGGTGAGGATGCTGAATATTACGGCAAGAACCTCCGCCTCTTCGATGATGAGGGTAATCTGCTCTGCACTGATACCATCCGCAGCTGGTACGACTATCCATACTATAAGTTGTATGTTCGCGATACGAAGGAGCACGCTATTGAGACAGCTAACAGCTTTACCCAGACACTCGGTAGCTGCAACGATATGTATCTCTACCGTCTTGCTGAGGTTTATTTGCTCCGTGCAGAAGCTCGCTTCTTCCTGGACGACAACCAGGGTGCTACTGATGATGTCAACGAGATTCGTCGCCGTGCCAAGGCTTCTCAGTATTATACCTGCGTTACCATCGGTGATATCATGAACGAGCGTGCTCGTGAACTTTATCTTGAGGAGTGGCGCAATGTAGAACTGAAGCGTGTTTCCTATGAGTTGGCACAGAGCGGTAAGCCTGATGAGTGGGGTAATACATACAGCCTCTCCAACTGGGACAAGCAGGAAGGTACAGACGAGCAGGGTGGCAGTTACTGGTATCAGCGCATCAACCACTACTCACTCTACAACAAGGGTGCCATCGTTTCTAATGGTAAGACTTTGAACTATAGAATGGACAAGCACAATCTGTTCTGGCCTATTCCTCAGAGTGCTATCAATGCCAACAGTCAGGGTCAGCTCCATCAGAACTACGGTTACGGCAAGTATGACGCTAACGTAGCTGAGTGGGACAACTGGCAGGATGCTGTTGCCGATGAGGACAAGGTAAACTAAGATTTAAGGATTATTTAAAAGAGCGCACAGAAATAGAAAATTCTACCTGTGCGTTCTTTTGTCTGAATGTTATGATACAGAAGAAATTTTTCTTCAGGAACGCTTGTTAGTTCACATATAATTTAGTATCTTTGCAGCTGTAATTGAATAAATGTAGTTTTGACACCATAAGCAACTCTTTTATGTTTTGGCTTGTAAGGATTGAGCTTATCATAAAATAAGTATATGGAGTTCTTGATGTGTATTATAGCATAAACAACAAAAACAATAATAACACTAACTTAAAGGAAAATCATGAAGATGAAGATTACATTCAGTTCTTTATTGCTGGCAGCGTTGGCATGGGGAACACCTCTCCAGGTTTCTGCCGCAAAGAAGGCTGCAACAAACAACAAGTTTGCAGGTTATCTCTTCGCTTATTTTGAGGGAAGTGGCAACCAGCAGGAACATTTGCGCTTTGCCATCAGTGAGGATGCTAAGAACTGGTATGCGCTCAACGACAACCAGCCAGTCATCGCCAGTGATTCTATCAGTACCAGCGGCGGTATCCGCGACCCTCATATCCTTCGTGGTGAAGATGGTTGCTATTACATCGTGGCAACAGATATGCAGACCAAGAAATTCGGATGGAAGGATAATCCGGGCATCGTATTGATGAAATCGAAGGACCTGGTGAACTGGACGCACTCCAAAATCGTGTTGAAGGAAGACTACAAGGAGCACTTCAGCGATGCCTACTGGGTATGGGCTCCTCAGACCATCTACGACAAGAAGGCGAAGAAGTATATGATCTACTTCACCCTTCAGCGTACAGGTGATGGCAGAAAGAGTCTCGTTACCTATTATGCTTACGCCAACAAAGATTTTTCCGGTTTCGAGAGTGAACCTAAGGTGCTCTTCAATGCCAAGTATGGTTGCATCGACAACGATATCATCGAACGCAACGGCGTTTATCACATGTTCTATAAGGGAAACATCAAGAATGCCGAAGGTAAGGAGATACAGAACGGTATTCAGCAGGCCACTGCCAAGAACCTGAAGGGACCTTGGAAGGAGGACTTCAAGTTTATTGATGCCTATGCCGACAGCAAGACCGGTGTGGAAGGTTCCGGCGTCTTCAAACTCAACGATAAGGATGAGTATGTGCTGATGTACGACCTCTACGGTTCGGGCAGATATGAGTACCAGACCTCCAAGGATCTGAATACTTTCTCTACCAAGCCAGAATCTTTCCGCAAGGATTTCTTCCCTCGCCATGGAACGGTTTGTTCTGTTACCAAGGACGAGATGGAGAAATTGCAGCAGAAGTGGGGTTATGTGTTGAAGCACGATTTCGTAGCAACCGGCAATCCGCTCTTCTCTCATATCCATACTGCCGACCCTGCCGTTTTGGTAGATAAGGACACCTTGTGGCTTTTCGCAGGTCATGATGCCAAGGGCAATCATCCAAGCTACGAGATGCACGACTGGAAGGTTTTCTCTACCACCGATATGAAGCACTGGACCCAGTATCCAACTCCGCTGATGGTTTCTGATTTCAAGTGGGCGAAGAGCAAGCAGGCTTACGCAGGACATGTAGTGGAAAGAAACGGTAAGTACTATTGGTACGTTTCTACCAACTGGTGTGGCATCGGTGTGGCTGTGAGCGATAAGATTACGGGTCCTTACAAGGATGCGTTAGGCAAACCTTTGTTGACCAACAAGGATTGCTTCGATTCCAAGCACAGTTGGGCTTGCATCGACCCAGCCATCTTCATCGACGATGACAATACACCTTATATTATATGGGGTAACGGACAGTGCTACATCGCCAAACTGAAGGATAATATGGTGGAGATTGATGGCGAAATCAAGCGCATCGACGTAGGAACCGAGTTCCCATTCACCGAAGCTCCTTGGGTTCACAAATATGGCAAGAAGTACTATCTGAGCTATGCTTCAGGCTGGCCAGAGAAGATAGCATACGCCATGGCAGATGACATCATGGGACCTTGGACAGCCAAGGGCATCATCAGTGAGATTGCCGGCAACAGCAATACCACCCATCCTGCCATCGTCAACTATAACGACCAGTGGCTCTTCTTCTCTCATAACGGCGCTTTGCCTGATGGCGGAAGCTACAAGCGCAGTGTTATCATCGAACCGATGGCTTACAATGCAGACGGAACCATCCGTCCTATCGCTCCTACCACCAAGGGCGCCAGCGGACAAGGCAATCCTATTCTGCCAGGTTTCCATGCAGACCCGGAAATCCTGTATTCCAACAAGACAGGTAAGTACTACATCTATTCTACCACCGATGGAAAACCGGGATGGGGTGGATATAAATACTATGTATATTCTTCTGCCGACCTGAAGGAGTGGAAGAATGAAGGCGTGGCTCTCAATGCAAAGAGCGACCAGATTTCCTGGGCGAATGGCAATCTCTGGGCACCAGCTGCCATCGAGGTGAAGCAGAAGGACGGCAGCTACAAGTACTATCTCTATTTCAGTGCCCGTCCTAACGACAATGGCAGAAAGCAGATGGGTGTAGCGGTTTCTGATTCTCCTACCGGTCCTTTTGTGGATTTAGGACAGCCTCTCTTGGCAAAGAACCATCCAGGTTGCAACGGTCAGCTCATCGACGTGGATGTCTTCATCGACCCGGTTTCCAAGAAGCCTTACCTCTATTGGGGCAACAGTTTTATGGCGGGTGCGGAACTGGAGCCAAACATGACCAAGATTAAGGATGAAACCGTGACCGTGATGACTCCAAAGGGTGGAAGCTTGAAAGACTATGCTTATCGTGAGGCGCCATACGTGTTCTATCGCAACGGACTCTACTACTTCATGTGGTCGGTGGATGATACGGGTGCAGCCAACTATCATGTGGCTTATGGAACATCCAAGTCTCCGCTCGGTCCTATCGAGGTAGCGAAGGATCCTATCGTTCTGATTCAGGACCCTCAGCATGAGATTTACGGCACAGCCCATAACTCCGTAATCCAAAAACCAGGCACAGATGAGTGGTATATTGTCTATCATCGCATCAACAAGGATTATATCCATTTCCAGCCAGGTGTTCACCGTGAGGTTTGCATCGACAAGTTGGAATTCAATGCAGATGGTACCATCAAGCGAGTAGTGCCTACACATGGAGGAATCCAATAAAAACATATAAACAGAATTTCATACAATTCCTTTCTTACAATCCCTTGCAGAAATCCTGATAGGAAATCCTGCAGGGGATTGTTTTTGCCATATATTCCGCTGAATTGTAT
>ERZ1031885.555-NODE-555-length-15134-cov-6.689038_pt1 | contig 15134 bp, 16 predicted proteins | sample MGYA00518168_ERZ1031885 | MGnify/ENA primary metagenome ERZ1031885 (study PRJEB33719, sample SAMN04261269) | wastewater metagenome | biome: rural village; feature: human; material: feces | host: Homo sapiens | place: El Salvador | collected 2014-01-14 ...
TTCCTGTAAGTCGGGAATATAATCTCTTTTCTTTTTTATATGTTTATTTCTTGCAGTTTAGCGTGATAAGCAGAGAAATCATGGCGAAGGCGATTCCTACGATGCAGACACCGAGCCAGTCGGCTTGCGTCCAGACGTAACCGGCACAGAAAGTGCCTAGCGAACCACCGATGAAATAGCTGGTCATGAAGATGGTGTTGGCGCGGTTGGAAGCCTGCGGAATCTCCTGCAGACAACCACTCTGATTGCTGAGCTGCTGACATTGCAGACCGATGTCAACCAGGATGATGGCTGCGATGAGTCCGGCATAAGTGTCGCCGAAAAGCAAGGCTATTGCCCAGGCGATGATCTGCATTCCTGCTCCGAACAGACTGAATTTTCGAATGCCGAACCTAGGAACCAGTTTTCCCACACCACTGGCAGCAACGGCTCCCACGATTCCGCAAAGTCCGAGCATTCCTACCATATCACTTCCTGCGCTGAAAGGTGGCTGCGCCAGATGGAACGCCAGACAAGACCATATTGCCATCATACTGCCGAACCCGAAGGCTGCACGGGTGGAATAGATGCGGATAGAAGAATGGAAAAAGAAAATTTCTGCTATCGTGGTCATCAGCCCTCTGTAGGTTCCTACATAGTTGCGCTTCATTTCAGGCATCATCAGCAGCATGATTCCCATGCAAAACACCATCACGAAAGCAGCTATGATAAACATCTCCCGCCATCCCAGCCATTCGCCGATGTAACCGCTGATTACTCGTGAGGCAAGAATGCCCGTCAGCAGTCCGGAGAGTACAATGCCCATATTCCTGCTCTTGTTCTTGGGTTCCGAAAACTGTCCGGCTATCGGAATGAAGAACTGCGGAATCACCGAACAGGCGCCAATCAGCAGTGAAGCTCCCCAGAGCATCCAAACGTTTTGCGCTGCAGCCATCACAATTGCCATCAATGCAGCAATGGTCATATTGACAAGGATGAGTTTCTTGCGCGAAAGCATGTCACCCAAGGGAATGAGGAAGAATAAGCCCAGCGCATAACCTATCTGGGTAATGACGGTGATGAGGTTAGCCTTCTGCTCGGTAATATCCAGGTCGTGACGGATGAGTTCGAGAAGCGGCTGATTGTAGTAGCAGTTGGCTACGGTGAGTCCTGCGACGATAGCCATCATCAGGAGAATGCTGCGGGGAATGCCCTGATTTTCTTTTAGCTGTATCATTTTCTGTCTGTTTGTTTCTTTGTTTTGAGTGCAAAGTTACGAAAAAATCTCGGCAATCAAAGTTTTTAGGGACGATTTCTTGGGAAAATCTTCTCTCTCAGGCAGAAAAAGTTTCTGTTCTTTCTCTCGCGCGCGTACCTTATTATATGTATGTAGTGCTGCTCTGAAGAGGTGTTGGCGCGCACCCTTGTTACGCTAAAAAACACCGAAAAGTGTTAAAATTAGGCTGTTTCCGAGCACACCAAAAACTTTAACCTTTGTTAGCACTTTGTAAGTATCTGATTTATAGTGATTTGTAATTTTGTTACAAAATCACCTAAAAAAAAATCGCAAAAAAAAGAACAACGTATCAAAAAAATGCTTACCTTTGCATCGTTCAAAAGAACAAATGATTGTTTTACAGATTTTAAAAAAGCAAAGAAAATGAAGAAATTAGTTTTTATGTTCGTAGCTATCGCAGCTATCTCTTTCGCATCATGTGGTAACAAAACAGCTCAGAACACAGCTTCTGCTGATTCTGACACAGCTCAGGTAGATACAACTGCTGCTGACACTGCTGCTGCTGATACAGCTGCTGCTGATTCTGCTAAGTAATTTGAAATTACTTGCGAACGAAAAAATGAGAGAAACAACCGCTGGACTTCGGTCTAGCGGCTTTTTTCGTTTTATAGACCTTAAGGTCTTTTTGGGGGAGAACGCCCTGAAGGGGCAGAAGCTCCTAGCCCAGGGCAACACCCTGGGGATGAAAGCAATCATCAATGCGTCCTGTAAGGGCAAAAGCTTAAAAAGAAACCAAAGAAAAAGATAAATATATGATAGATTCAAGTGCCTTCCAAGGTAAAAAGGCAGCTTACTATACGCTAGGCTGCAAACTCAACTTCTCTGAAACTTCCACTTTTGGCAAAATGCTCGAAGACATGGGCGTCATTACTGCTAAAAAGGGGGAGAAAGCTGATATTTGTCTGATTAACACCTGCTCGGTAACAGAAGTTGCCGATCATAAATGCCGTCAGGCTATCCACCGGATGGTGAGAAACAATCCGGGCGCATTCGTTATCGTGACGGGCTGTTATGCGCAGCTCGAATCGGAGAATGTCAGCAAGATAGAGGGTGTAGACCTCGTGTTGGGTGCTAACGAGAAGGCGAACTTGATTCAATATCTCAGCGATGCATGGGCGCAGAAATTTGCTCTGGAAAACGGATTGACTGCTCTGGCTCCTCAGAACAGCGATGCTGCGGCTCTTCATCAGCATTATAGCGTGAAGACGAAGGAAATCAAGACCTTCCAGCCTTCTTGCTCGCGTGGCAACCGTACCCGTTATTTCCTGAAGGTGCAGGACGGCTGCAATTATTATTGCACCTATTGCACCATTCCATTTGCCCGAGGCAATTCGCGCAACCCGAGCATCCAGTCGCTTGTGGCTCAATGTGAGCAGGCGGCTGCTGAAGGCGGTAAGGAAATCGTCATTACCGGTGTGAATATCGGCGATTTCGGTCAGACTACCCACGAGCGATTCATCGACCTTGTCAAGGCGATGGATCAGGTAGAAGGAATCAAGCGTTACCGCATCTCGAGTCTGGAGCCTGATCTCTGTGATGATGATCTCATAGAGTATTGTGCCCAGAGCCGTGCTTTTATGCCTCATTTCCACATTCCTCTGCAGAGCGGAAGCGATGAGGTGCTCAAGCTGATGCACCGCCGTTACGACAAGGCGCTCTTTGCCCACAAGGTGAATCTTATCAAGGAGAAGATGCCTGATGCGTTTATCGGTGTCGATGTGATGGTAGGATGTAGAGGCGAAACTCCGGAGTGTTTTGAAGAATGCTATGAGTTCCTGAAGAGTCTGCCTGTTACCCAGCTTCACGTCTTCCCTTATTCTGAGCGTCCGGGCACGGCTGCCTTGAAGATTCCGTATGTGGTTGACGAGAAGGAGAAGAAGAAACGCTCCAAGCGACTGTTGGAGTTGAGTGATCTGAAAACGCAGGAATTCTATGCTCAATACATCGGTACTGAGGCTGAGGTTCTCTTCGAAAAGGCGCCAAGAGGCAAGGCAATGCATGGATTCACCAAGAACTATATCCGCGTAGAACTATCGCCGGCTCTCGCCAAGGAAGAATACGACAACCAGCTTATCAAGGTTCGCCTGGGTGATTTCAATCACGATAAGACGGCGCTGAAGGCAGAGCTTCTTTAGTTGATAGTTAATAGTTTATAGTTAATAGGGCTAATCATAAAGTTCAAAGTCCAATGTATTACAACGATTTTGGAACATGGATCCGGAAGCAGTTTCCTGATTTCCGTGTTCAGAAGATTTCGATAGACGCGGGATTCTCCTGTCCTAACAGAGATGGGAGGATTTCGAGTGGCGGATGTACGTATTGCGACAACCGCACCTTCAATCCCAGCTATTGCGACCGGAAAAAGTCGATTACTGAACAGCTGGAGGAGGGAAAGGCTTTCTTCAGCAGGAAGTATCCTGATATGAAATATCTGGCTTATTTCCAGGCTTATACCAATACATACGCCAGGGTGGAGCAACTGAGGCAGATGTATGAAGAGGCTCTTGAGGTGGAAGATGTGGTGGGAATCGTTATCGGAACCCGTCCGGATTGTGTGAGCGATGAATTGCTCGATTCTCTGGAAGAACTGAACCGCCGAACCTTCGTGCTGGTGGAATATGGCATTGAGAGTGCCAATGATGAAACCTTGAAACGCATCAACCGTGGACATGATTTTGCCTGTTGCCGTAGTGCTGTGGAGCGTACTCATGCCAGGGGAATCCTTACGGGCGGCCACATCATCATCGGTTTGCCGGGAGAAGATGCGGAAGAAAGTCTGCGCCAGGCTCCTCTCATCTCTTCTTTGCCGCTTGATATTCTCAAGATTCATCAGATGCAGATTATCAGGGGCACCCGGCTGGCACAGGAATATGCTGAGCACCCCTTCCATGTTTACACGGTAGAGGAATATATTGATGTTATCGTGAAATACATCCGTCTGCTCAGAAAGGATTTGGTGCTGGAGCGCTTCGTCAGTCAGTCGCCCAAAGAACTGCTGGTTGCTCCCAAATGGGGACTCAAGAACTATGAGTTTACCAATCTCCTGAATAACAGATTAAAGAGTTTACAATAAATATGGCAAAAGTAGCAATCGTTATATTAAACTGGAATGGTCAGAAGATGCTGGCAAAGTATCTTCCGAATGTCATCGAATATTCCCGTCAGGATGCTGAAATCTGGGTGGCAGACAATTCTTCTTCTGATGGTTCGATGCACCTTCTGGAGACTCAGTTTCCTCAGGTGAAGACCATCGTGCTGGAGCAGAATTTCGGCTTTGCAGAAGGTTATAACCGTGCTTTGAAGCAGATAGATGCAGAATATTACGTGCTCCTGAATAGCGATGTGGAGGTTTCGCATCATTGGCTTACACCGCTCATCGAGTTTATGGATTCGCATCAGCAGGTGGCTGCCTGCCAGCCTAAGCTGCTTGCGGAATACGATAAGGACAGTTTTGAGTATGCTGGTGCTTGCGGCGGATTCCTCGACAAATACGGCTATCCGTTCTGTCGCGGCCGCATCTTTGATACGGTAGAGCGCGATAATGGGCAGTATGATTACCAGCAGGAAATCTTGTGGGCTACGGGTGCCTGTATGATGATCCGTTCAAAGGATTATTGGACTGCCGGTGGTTTAGACGGCCGTTTCTTTGCCCATAATGAAGAGATAGATCTTTGCTGGCGCTTGCGTCTGATGGGCAGAAAAATCTACTGCATTCCTGAGAGTGAGGTTTATCATGTGGGTGGTGGAACCCTGCCGAAAAGCAATCCGATGAAGACTTATCTGAATTTCAGAAATAATTTAACCATGCTTTATAAGAATCTGAGTGATACGGAGTTGACTCGTGTGATGCGTATGCGTAGGTTCCTGGATTACCTTGCTGCTTTCGAGACATTGGTTCTGAATCGCAATTGGGGTGACTTCAAGGCTATCTTCAAGGCGCGCAGGGCTTTCAAGGCATGGAAACATGAGTTTGACGAAGATCGCAGAAAGATACAGGCGGGTAGGGTGAAGGAGGAGATTCCGCAGGTTTACAATCTCTCTATCATCTGGCAATATTACGCCAAGGGCAAGAAACTCTTCTCGCAGTTGTAGACTATTCATAAACAAACTTAAAAAAAATCTATGAAGAAAAAACAAATGATGATGGCGCTGGTTTCGCTGATGGTTCTGTCAGCCCAGGCGCAGGCTAATTTCCAGGTGTCGGTTTCCAATCCTTCCAAGGTGGCAAGAACCGATGCTCCGGTGGTGGTAGATCTCAGCAAGTTGGGCGCTATCGGCGACATTCAGCGCGCTGTAGTAACCGTTGACGGTAAGGAGATTCCTTCACAGCTCGACGACACCAACCGCGATTGTACCAACGATGAACTCTGTTTCCTTGCCGATTTGGGCAAGAAAGAAACCAAGACCTATCAGGTACATCTCTATCGTGAGGGTGAGCAGGCACAGTATCCGGCTCGTACCTTTGCCGAACTCTGTCTGCCAAGCAGAAACAGGAAGCTGGCTAAGAACAGGCAGGATATTTATCTGCGCAGCATCTCGTTTGATAAGAAGACCAAGGACCCTTATCACTACGTCCATTCTCATGGCATCTGCTTCGAAAGTGAACTGATTGCCATGCGTGTTTATTTCGACCATCGTCAGACCATCGACCTTTATGGCAAAATCAACAAGGGGCTGGTGGTTCAGGATACGCAGTTCTATCCTTCAGAAGAGCAGATTCAGGCTGGTTCGGGCGATGATTGCCTCTGGGTAGGCAATACCTACGGGCTGGGTGCGCTCCGTGGCTGGGACGGTAAAGACCAGGTGCTGTTCAACAACGTGAAATACCAGGAGCAGCGCGTCATTTCAGAAGGTCCGCTCCGTGCCATCGTCGAGGTAGTGGATAAGGGTTGGGTTCCGGCTCCGGGCTTGCAGCCTGTCAATGCCACCATCCGTTACACCATCTATGCCGGTCATCGCGATTTCGATGTAGATGTGTTCTTCAACAAGGATGTTTCCGGTTATCAGTTTGCTACCGGACTCATCAACGTAAAGGGTTCCAGCGAATTTGCTGATGGCAAGGGATTGCGAGGCTGTTACGGCAGCGACTGGCCAACAGGCAAGGACGATGGTAAGCACAAGCTGGAGACCGTAGGTTTGGGCATTTATGTGCCACAGTCAGCCCTGGTAAGTCAGCAGCCAGCCAATAAGGATTGCTATACTCAGGTGGTGAAACCTGCAGGCAGCCAGCTCAGTTATAAGCTTGCTTATACCAGTGCCAACGAAACCTATGGTTTCAAGGGCGAGAAGGAGTGGTATGAGTGGTTGAAAGCCTGGAAGAAGCAGATAGAAGAGCCGGTTCAGGTTTCAGTTTCTGCCATCATCCGATAAGCAGTTTCTTTTATCATCCGATAAGCAGAAAAAAATGCGCAAATAGCCAGCAATGAGCAAAAAAGCCTTACGTTTTGCTCATTGCTGGCTATTTTGCAAACAAATTTAAGAGAAAAACCCATTTTTTTTGCGAATGCGTATGATTTTTTAGCAAAAAAGCTTGGTAATTTAAATAATTTTTAGTATTTTTGCAGACGTAACTCGAAGATTTGTAAATTATCGTGAAAAGGTTTTTTAATTATATAGTCATATTAGCAATCGTGCTTCTCAGTTCGGCCTGCGAGTTTAAGTTCAAGCCGAACGAGGAAGGAGAGGCTGTGCCCCTGTCGGTGCAGCGCTACGACCGATTGGAAAGCAGATATCTTACTACCGGTGATTTCTCAGCCCTGCAGCAGATGAACACCGATTACCCGATAGAAACCCGTACGCTGATAGAGAAAATGCTCCAGCTTGGCACCATTACCGACGCCAATATCAGCAACCGTTTCCTCATGTTCTATCAGGATTCTACCCTGCAGGCACTTATTGCCGATGCTGAGGCAGAATTTGCCAATATGGAAGACATCAACGAGCAGCTGAAATCTTCCTTCTCGCGACTGAACAGTTGGATTCCTGAGCTCCAGCAGCCTTGTTTCTATGCCCAGATTGGCGCTCTCGACCAGAGCATCGTAGTAGGACAGCACTCAGTAGGAATTTCGCTCGATAAATATATGGGCGAAAACTATCCGCTCTACAAGAAATTCTATACGCCGCAGCAGCGCAGCACCATGTCGCGCCAGTATATTGTGCCAGATTGCCTTACCTTCTATCTGCTGAGCATCTATCCGATGGACCAGTTCGACACCCGTCCGCAGCTCGACCGCGATCTGCACATGGGCAAGATTATGTGGGCTGTCAACAAGGCGATGGGCAAGGAGATTTTCAAGACCAAGTATGTGAAGACAATCTGCGCTTATGTAAAGCGCAACCCTAAAGTAACAGTAGAACAACTGCTCAAGGACGAAGATTATTCGCCTATTGAGGCATTACATAAAGATTAACACATGAAAAGATTTCCAGTTTTTATTGCAACTGTCATGATGGTTTCAGCAATGCAAGCTGCAGATAAACTCGACCTGAAGGCTATTACCTCCGGCGAGTTTGCTGCCTCTTATGTTACCGGTATTAACCCTATTGATGGCACCGATTTGTACGCTTCTGTCAGCAATGATGGCAAGCAGGTTATCAGTTATTCGTTCAAGACGGGCAAGCAGATGAACATCCTCTTTGATGTGAACGTAGCCAAGGCTCCTTTCGAACAGATTGAAGGTTATGTAATCAGTCCTGATGGTAAGAAATTGCTTATCATGACCCATTGCGAGGCTATTTACCGCCGCTCCTTCAAGGCTGAATATTTCGTATATGATATTGCCAAGAAGAGTTTGAAGAAACTCTCTCAGGGCGTTAACCAGCAGGTGGCTACCTGGTCGCCTGATTCACGCCACATCGCCTTCGTAAAGGATAACAATCTCTTTGTTACCGATGGAGATAAGGAAATTCAGATTACCCGCGACGGTAAGTTCAACGAGGTAATCAACGGTATTCCTGATTGGGTTTACGAAGAGGAATTCAGCTTCAACCGCGCCTTTGCTTGGAATGCGGATGGAACAGCCATCGGCTGGATCCGCTTCGACGAATCGCACGTAAAGACTTATTCTCTGCAGATGTTCGAAGGTTCTCATCCTACCCATACCGAGTATCACGACTATCCGGGAGAATATTCCTATAAATATCCTAAGGCTGGACAGGACAACTCTAAGGTGAGCCTCTGGAGCTATGATATGAAGAACGGCAAGACCGTGGCGCTCGATGTGCCTGTAGATTCCGACGGCTATTATCCACGCATCAAGACATCGCCAGACGCCAACAGTCTGATTGTCTATACGATGAACCGCCATCAGGACGACATGCGCCTCTATGCAGTCAATCCTTTCACCGGCAAGAGCAGGATGCTCATCAAGGAGAGTGTGCCTAAGTTTGTAAAGGAAGAGGTGATTGAAAACAGCATCGTGGGCAAGAAGAGCATCCTGCTGCCTAGCGACCGCGACGGCTTCATGCATCTCTATCTCTATGATATGAACGGCAAGCTCCTGCGCCAGGTAGAGAAGGGCAACTATGATGTTACCTCTATCTACGGAATGGATGAGAAGACGGGCGATGTTTATTTCCAGGCTGCCAAGCTCAATGCGCACGACCGCCAGGTTTACGTGGCTCATAAGAACGGAAAGGTAGAGCGCCTTACCGATGCGGCTGGTTCTAACTCGGCTTACTTCTCGGGCGATTACCGCTATTTCGTCAATACCTGGAGCAGCTACAGCCATCCTTATGTCTTCACCGTACGCAGCAACAAGGGCAAGCTTATCAAGACATTGGAAGACAACAAGCAGCTGCTCGAAAAGACCCGGAAGTATAATTGGGGCAAGCGCGAGCCTTTCTCTTTCACCACTTCCGAAGGTGTGAAACTGGACGGCTGGATGGTGAAGCCTGTAGATTTCGACGCCAGCAAGAAGTATCCTGTCATCCTCTTCCAGTATTCCGGTCCGGGCAACCAGCAGGTGCTCGATTCATGGAGCACGGGCAGTATGGGCAATGGCGGTGCTTTCGATTATTATCTTGCTCAGGAAGGATTCATCATTGCCTGCGTAGATGGTCGTGGAACAGGCGGTAGAGGAGCTGAGTTTGAGAAGTCTACTTATCTCCGTCTGGGCGATTTAGAGTCGAAAGATCAGGTTGAGACAGCTCTCTACATGGGTTCTCTGCCTTATGTAGACAAGGATAATATCGGCATTTGGGGTTGGAGCTATGGTGGTTTCAATACGCTGATGAGTATGAGCGAGGGCCGTCCTGTGTTCAAGGCAGGTGTGGCTGTGGCTCCTCCTACCTGCTACCGCTTCTATGATTCGGTTTATACTGAGCGCTACATGCGCACTCCTAAGGAGAACGAAGAGGGTTACAAGGTGAACCCTATCGAGCGTGTAAAGCAGCAGCATGGTGCGTTGCTTATCTGTCACGGATTGGCAGATGACAATGTGCATCCGCAGAATACCTTCGAATATGCTGAGGCGTTGGTTCAGGCAGACAAGGACTTCAAGACCCTGTGGTACACGAACCGCAATCATGGCATTTCGGGTGGTAATACCCGCAACCATCTGCTTCGCCAGATAGCAAACTGGTTCAAGCAGAATCTGAAGTAGAAAATGATATGATATAAAAAAGTGAAGCCATTCCCGGCTGAAAGGGAATGGCTTCTTCATTTAATGTTTACCTTTTTACTTTGCAGAGTAAGGATAAGTTTGATTTCTTATTCAGTTTTAGCGCCTTTTCTGCGCTTTTCTTTCTTGGCTTTTTTAGCCTTCTTCACTTTTACCTCTTCAACCTCTTCATCGTTTGGCTGAACAGATGAAAAATGAAAATCTGTAGGGTTGATGGTCTTCACCTGATAAGGGCTAGGCGCATCGTTCATCTGCTGTCCGTTCTTTGCCTTCTTAGCCTTTGGCTTCTGAATGTATCTTGCATAGAGCTTGTTCCATTTCTTTTCAGCCTTCTTCTGGTTGAAGTCAAACATCACGATACACGTGCGGTTGCCGGCACCTTTCTGCTCCAGATAGTCGCGCAACTGGTATGAATAGTTCTCGCGGCTTACCAGAAACTTGTTCTTGCGGGTGAAATAGGCAGAATCAACCTTCTGAACGTCAGTGAAATAGACTGTAGAGTCATTAAATGACGAGGCAAATCCAAAGATGTATGCAGTCTTAACTTCGTTCTTGGCTGATGCAGAGAGCGAGCTGAAACATGCTAATGCAATAGATGCTAATGCAATTTTTGTAATTTTCATTTCTTTTTCTGTCTTATTTTGTTTTGTGCTGTCTGCCCCATCAGTCATGCAGGATCTTTCCTTATCCCAGATAGGACTTCAGCAGTTTATCTGTCGTTTTGTTCCGGAGTCGCCTGATCGTTTTTTCCTTAATCTGGCGTACTCTTTCCCTGGTGAGATGATACTTGGTTCCGATTTCTTCGAGCGTCAGTTCTGGTGTTCCTATGCCATAGAAGGCAGCAATGATTTTCTGGTCTTTGTCCGGCAGCGTGCCGAGCAGTCTTTCAATTTCTGCTCTCAGCGACTCTGCCAGCAGTTCATTGTCGGTCGGATCATCCGAATTGGCCATCAGGTCGAGCATGCTGCCATCTTCATCATCAGAAAAAGGCGCATCCACGCTCAGGTGGCGACTTGTCGATGTAGCCTTCATGGCGTCCTCTATCTTGTCTTCCGGCAAGTCTATGCGGTCAGCAATTTCGTCTACACTCGGTTTGCGTTCAAATTCCTGTTCGAACTTACTCATCTCTCTGTTAATCTTGTTAACGCTTCCCACCTGGTTGAGCGGAAGGCGCACAAGTCTGCTCTGCTCGGCTATGGCCTGCAGAATGCTCTGGCGAATCCACCATACGGCGTAAGAGATAAACTTAAAGCCTCGGGTTTCATCAAACTTCTGTGCGGCTTTGATAAGCCCCACATTTCCTTCGTTGATAAGATCAGACAAGCTGAGCCCTTGGTTCTGGTACTGTTTGGCAACAGACACCACGAAACGGAGATTGGCTTTTGTTAATCTCTCCAATGCCCTACGGTCACCTTTTCTTATACGCTGAGCGAGCTCCACCTCTTCATCTGTAGAGAGCAGCTCCTCATGAGCAATATCTTGAAGATATTTTTCTAACGATGCGCTTGCGCGATTCGTAATTGACTGAGTAATTTTTAATTGTCTCATGCTGGCATCAAATTTTAAGTAGTTGCAAAAATACACTTTTTTGTTTAAATACCAAAAAAAATAGTAGATATTTTTCAGAAATACCTACTATTTTATTGTTTTTTGTCTGTTTCTTGAGTTTTTTGCAGCAAAAATGCCTTTTTCTACTCAATCATGAGACGTTTCTCTTCAAACGCTTACTCTTAGTCTTTCTGCAGTGGAACAGCGAAGTAAGCCTTCTTGCCTGTTGGCCATATACCCTGGATGTAGAGCACTGGGTCCTTGCTGGTAGAAGCACTCTTTACAGCCTTCTGCAGGTCATCAATCGTATTGATGTTGTTGTCGTTGATGCGCTGGATGATGAAACCGCGTGAAATGCCACCATCCTTCAGGGCGCCGCTGTTCACCTTCATTACCTCTACACCATACTTGATGTTGAGCTGGTTCTTCTGGCTCTCTGTAATAGGGCGGAAGCTGCCACCGAGCACGTCGAGGTCGGCACTCTTGATAACTGAAGTATTACCCTGGGCATTCTTCAGCGTGATGGTCTTGGTGTTTGCCTTCTTGTTGCGCAGATAGGTGATGCTCATCTTGTCGCCAGGGCGCTTGCCGTTCAGGATTTCCTGCAGCTCAGCCATCTTGGTCACCTTCTTGCCGTCAACCTTGGTAATCACGTCACCTTCCTTCAGTCCTGCCTCAGCACCGTTGCCGTCTTCATCAACCTTGGCAATGTAAACACCCTCGTTGGTTCCCAGGTTCACTTCCTTGCCGTTCTCCTTCTGGGCGTTGATATAGTTCAGTACATCGCTTCCCTGTATGCTCAGCATCACGCGCTGTACGCTGCCGTATTTCTTCAGGTCGTCTACCACCTTGTTCATGATAGAGGTAGGGATGGCGAAACCGTAGCCGGAGTAAGAACCGGTCTGTGAATAGAGCATGGCGTTGATGCCTACCAGTTCGCCCTGGGTGTTGACGAGTGCACCGCCCGAGTTACCTGCGTTGATGGCTGCATCGGTCTGTATGAAACTCTCTACACCGTTGGCACCGAGTGAACGTGCCTTGGCAGAGATAATGCCGGCTGTAACCGTATTGTTCAGTCCGAATGGGTTGCCCACGGCGATGACCCATTCACCCACCTTCACCTTGTCGCTGTCGGCGATAGGCAGGGTAGGCAGGTTCTTGCCGTCTACCTTGATGAGGGCGAGGTCGGTAGTCTTGTCGGTTCCGATGATGCGAGCCGAGAATTCGCGGTTGTCGTTCAGTGTTACGGTCAGCTCGTCAGCACCTTCTACCACGTGGTTGTTGGTAACGATATAGCCGTCCTGACTGATGATGACGCCCGAACCTGTAGCCTCTCTCTTCGGAGTCTGCACTTTCTGCTTGCGTGTGCCTCCGTTGCCCTGTCCCGGGTTGCCGAAGAAGCCGAACGGGTCGAAGAAACCTCCGAATGGGTCGTCCTGCACATCTACCGTCTTCACCTTCGAGTTCTGTACGTATTTAATATGTACTACAGCAGGCAGCGCCTTCTCGGCAGCATAGGTTAAGTCTACAGGCTGACCTGCTGGCGCAGCGGTAACTGCAGGTGAAGCATTTACTTTCATGAAAGCACCGGCTGAAAATGCGAGCGAACCAACGCAGAGCACAGCCACAACATAATTACTTAATTTTTTCATGTCTCTTATTTTTTTATTGTTTACTTTTCTTTTCCTTGGAACTGCAGCAGCTAATATCATGCCAAAAGTCAGCTTGTCATGCATCGCTCTGTTTTCCGGTTGCAAATATAGGGTCATTTTTTGAGATACGCTTCATTCTCAGCATAAATTTATTCCGTTTTAACATTTCAAATTAACACTTTAACGGCTATTAAACAAGAAATGCCCTAAATTCACAAATATTTGAATGTAAGCATGAAAGAGATAGTTTTGTATACGAAACTATCTTTTGCTAATCATTGAATATCTGTTAAAAGGCAGCGGTTCGGAAACTCGGTTTAACCGGGGGAAAAGAGTGAAAATAGCCTTGCGAATAACTAATGATGCATAAAAAAGTGAGGAATCGTGCGATAGTATCAAAAGTTTTTTGTACTTTTGCATGTCGAAAGCAGTGCTCCGGTCTGTCGCTGGCATCTTTCAGGTGCGAGAGGAAAGTCCGGGCAGCATAGAGCATCCCACTTCCGAAACTAGAAGCTATTGGTGACAGTAGGTGTCGGTAGAAGAAAATAACCGCTTTCCCCGCTATTCTGCGGCGGGGTTGTTGTAAGGGTGAGAAGGTGGTGTAAGAGACCACCAGCTGGCGGGTGATCGTCAGGCTGTGCCATCTGGGAGCTGTAAGCTCATGTATACCGCAGATTGAGGGCGGCTCGTCCGATTGCCTTCGGGCTGCTGTGGAGGGTAGAGTGCTTGAGCCCAAGGGTGACTTTGGGACTAGATAAATGACAGACATTCTTATTTTCAATAGGAACACAGAACTCGGCTTATAGGGGCACTGCTTTCTTTTTCTTTTTCAGCATCGCAGCCGCTATATATAATAAGGTGTAAGATGCATCATTTTTAAACGATTTTAAAAACTAGCAAGATTATGAAACTCAGAGAACCGGAAAAGCAGATATTAGATGATTTCGAACATAAGGTAACGGGCAAGATAGCGAAATATGGCAATGAGCCCGATTTCCCGAAGTTTGAGAACTACGGCATTACCCGCATGGAGTTGGATGATTATCTTTTTGATAAGCAGTCGATACTCGACATGGGCGGTTCCAAGCGCAGCCAGCTCACCATCGGCGGTTTCATCACCGTCCTCCCCGTACTGGTGCTGTCCTGTTTCCCGGACAAGTCGCCTATCTATGAGAACGGCAAGATGCTCACCACGGTCATAGCCGTCATCATCGGATTGCTGCTGGCGTGTTTTGTCAAGGCACTTCTCCAGATGATCATCGCCTATCGCGTGAACCATCATAAGGAGCCTAAGATGGAGACCTTCATCAAGGCAGTCCTCTTCTACGAGAAGCGGTCGTAACTGTAAACTATAAATTATAAACTATAAACTATAAGTAGTATGACATTACCAGACTTTATGGACTATAAGGACAAGTTCACCCAGCGTGCATTTGTCGAGAAGATTTCGCATGTTGCCAAACGTGCCGGTGCCAAGATGGTTTATACAGCGCTCATTCTCTATTATACGTTAGAGAGTGCCAAGGTTTCGCTGAAGGACAAGGCTCTGATTGTAGGAGCCTTGGGTTATCTCATCAGTCCGCTCGATGTGATTCCAGACGCCATACCTATTGCCGGTTTGGGCGATGACCTGGCCGTATTGCTGTTTGTGCTCAAGAAAGTTTGGGGTGAGGTTTCAGAAGATGTAAAGTCAAAGGCTCAGGATAAGTTGAAGAAATGGTTTGATGAAGATGAGATTCCATCAGCCGATGATCTCTTCAAGGATTCAGCCACCGATACACCGGTCTGATTTTTCTCTAGGGGCAAGGCATAAGAAAATGAAAATGACCGGAAATGACCATGACCGGAAATGACCGGCTACCCCCTCTCGCCCTGAAGGGGCAGAAGCTCCTAGCCCAGGGTAGCACCCTGGGTAAATACGGACGCAAACAAGTCGCCCTGTAAGGGCGACCTTTTGTATTTATCCAAAAACCCAGGGCGATTGCCCTGGGCTAGGAGCTTTTGGGCCTTCAGCCCGTACTTGAACCACATGCGAAA
>ERZ1031885.559-NODE-559-length-15085-cov-4.744378_pt1 | contig 15085 bp, 15 predicted proteins | sample MGYA00518168_ERZ1031885 | MGnify/ENA primary metagenome ERZ1031885 (study PRJEB33719, sample SAMN04261269) | wastewater metagenome | biome: rural village; feature: human; material: feces | host: Homo sapiens | place: El Salvador | collected 2014-01-14 ...
TTCTTTTCTGTCGTCCCGTTCCCCAGGACATAGCTGATGCCCAGTGGACGGCGGACATGGCGGATATTGATGGTCCGGCCGCCGCTGACAGCCCGTCCCGGCACGGTCAGCTGTACATTTTCATTCTGCCAGGCCGTCGAACCGTTCCGGGCCTTCGGCAGGCGGAACCAGTACGTCCCCTTGGCGTGGTCGGCTTCGCGGATGCCGTATTGTTCCAGCGCTTTATCCGAGACGAGCCAGCGGCCCTGGTCTTCGACGATTTCTAAATCTTTGATGGCTTCATTGGGAATCGGATTGGACACGACAGGCACGCTGAAAGCCGGGTCCGAGGCCTTGGCACTGTCGGTGACCGGGCCATTGGCCAAGGAAACAGCGCTCAGGGACAGACAGATCAAGGCGGCCAGGCAGGACGTCCGCATAACATGGTTGTATTTCATCGTCATTTGCTCCTCATGAGGATTGGAAAAAAATCTTCAATCCTGTATAATTCTATGGTAACCGTGAACCTATTCAGGTTCTGTTCACATTGTTTCATTATACCACAACAAAGGGGTGTTTTATATTGCATCAATATCTATTTTTTATCGGTTCTTTCCCGATCCGGGCTTACGGGCTGTTGTTCATGCTGGGCATCGTCTCTGCCGGTATCACGGCTTACTATATCATGAAGCACGACGGCCGGGGCTGGCACGTCCACATCTTTGATTTCACCATGTACTGCGGCCTGTCAGGCATCGTCGGCGGCCGGCTGTGGGACGTCTTCTTCTTCGACTGGCCGTACTACCACAACCACCTGGCAGAAATTCCCTACGTCTGGCAGGGCGGCATGGCCATCCAGGGCGGCCTGCTCTTCGGCGCCGTCGCCGGCATCGTGTATACCAAATACCATCACATCGACACCTGGGCCTTTGCCGACCTGCTGGCACCGGCTATCATCCTGGGCCAGTCCATCGGCCGCATGGCCAATCTCATGAACGGCGACGCCTTCGGCCATCCTACAGGCGGTGACTTCGGCATCGTCTATCCCGACACGACGCTGGCTTATCACACCTACGGCAGTCAGCCCTTGTGGCCGGCCGAAATCTGGGAAGGCCAGGCCGACGTATTAGTCTTCGTCGCCCTGCTCCTCTACAGCTGCTTCCCCCACAAGAAGGGCCAGGTCTTCTGCCTGTATGTCATGCTCTACGCCGTCGAACGGTTCTTCCTGGAATTTCTCCGCGGCGACTACGTCAACCTGACATTAGGCTTGAAATCGGCTCAGATGACTAGCGTCATCGCCTTTGTCATCGCTCTGGTCATTTTCATCGTCCTCCAGTTCAAAGGGAATGTGGATGAAAAAATCAGTGGCTAGTGGTTCGTGGTTCGTGGCTAGTGGCCTGTTGGCTGCATCGTAGGGGCCGTCCTGAAAGGCGGCCCGCCTGAATCTCTGTACACGCAAAAGAGGCTGTTGCATTAAGCAAAAACATGTGCTTAATGCAACAGCCTCTTTTGATTTACGGGATTCCCACAAACGGGACGCTGGCGAGTATCTCCTACTTTTCTTCCCGTTCCAGGGCATCTTTCAAGGTATGCCATGCCAGAACGGCGCATTTTACGCGGGCCGGCATGTTGGAGATGTTCTTCAGGGCGATGGCATCTTCCAGTTCTTCCAACTTGTCATCATCTGTGACTTCCCGTTTGATCATATCCAGGAAGAGGTCGACCAGGCGCAGGGCTTCTTTGACGGTCTTGCCCTTAATGAGGTCGATCATGATGTCCGCCGAAGCCTGGCTGATGGCACAGCCGTGGCCGGTATAGGCGGCGTCTTTGATGACGCCGTCCTGGATGTCGGCCTGGAGGGTGATGTCATCACCACAGCTGGGGTTATGGCCGTGTTCGCTGAGGTTGGCATCTTCCAGGGGATGTTTGTTTTCCTGACACTGATTGTGTTCCAAGATGATGTCGGAATACAATTCGTTCATATTTTCCATGACTCTCTATCTCCTTAGTCTTTAAAACCCATCTGCTTGCGGACGAGGGGCAGTTTTTCCAGGAAGTAATCGACTTCTTCCAGGGTATTGTAGATATAGAAGCTGGCACGGTTGGAAGCTTCTACGCCCAAATGAGCACCTAAAGGCTGAGCGCAGTGGTGGCCTGAACGGATGGCGATGCCGAAGCTGTCCAGGATGGTCGCTGCGTCATGAGGATGGACGCCGTCGATGGTGAAGGTGATGACGCCAGTCTTTTCAGCCGGATCCGTGCTGCCGATGATGTGGATATGGGGAATCCTCTTCATCCCTTCCAGGCAGTGGCGGGTCAGTTCTTCTTCATGGGCTTCGATATTGTCCATGCCCAAATCTTCCAGATAGTCGATAGCAGCGTGCAGGGCAACGGCGCCTTCGACGTTCTGGGAACCTGCTTCAAATTTAAAGGGCAGTTCGTTGAACGTCGTCGACTGTTCTTTGACGTATTCAATCATATCGCCGCCGAGGAGGAACGGTTCCATGCCTTCCAAAATGGCTTTCTTGCCGTAGAGGACGCCAGTGCTGGCAGAGCCGCACATCTTGTGGCCGGAGAAAGCGAAGAAGTCGCAGTCCATATCCTGGACGTCGGTCTTCATATGCGGCGTCGACTGCGCGCCGTCGACGATGGCAATGGCACCGACAGCATGGGCTTTGGCGACGATTTCCTTGACCGGGCGTTTCATGCCGAAGACGTTGCTGACGGCGGCAAAGGCGACGATTTTCGTCTTGTCGTCGATCTTGGCCAGGTCTTCTTCGGTGAAGTGGCCTTCTTCGTCGAGGTACATGTAATCGAGTTCAGCCCCGGTCTTCTGGCAGACGCGCTGCCACGTGACCAGGTCGGAATGATGTTCCGAAATGGGAATGACGATCTTATCGCCCTTCTTCAGGCGCGGTTCTGCATAGCTGCGGGCTACGAGGTTCAGCGCTTCTGTCGTATTGCGGACGAAGATGACTTCTTCCGTCGAAGCGGCATTGATGAATTTACGGACTGCTTCGCGGGCTTCGTCGTACAATTCACCGGCTTCGATGCTGAGGACGTGGGCGCCGCGATGGGGATTGCCGTTGTGGTGTTCCAGGAGGTCTACGATGGCGTGGATGACCTGGTACGGTTTCTGCGTCGTCGCAGCATTATCAAAGTAAACGATCTGATGTCCATTATGGACTTTAGTCAAGATGGGGAAATCTTTGCGTACATTTAGCATGACAATCACCTTTCTTGCGGCAGAACTGCATCTTTTCACGGACAGCCTGGAGCGCTCTATTTTCTAAATCTTTATCACCCAAAGCATCGATGACCGGGCGGATGTTCGATTCGACGATGATCAGCTGGGCACCGCTTTCGTTGAAGCCGCGGCTCATGAGGTAGAAGAGCTTGTCTTTATCGATCTGGCCGGCACTGGAAGCGTGATTCCCGACGACGTCATCTTCTTTGCAGAGGAGGAGCGGTACGGAAATGGAATGGACCTTTGGGCTGAGCAGGATGCACGTATCCGATTCGGAGCCGACAGCCTTCTTGCCGCCGCGGAGGAAGTCGATGGTACCGCGGAAGAATTTCTTCGACGTATCGAGGAGAGCGCCTGTCGTCAGGATATCCGTATTGGTCTTGACGCCCTGCGTCGGAACCCAGTAAGAGAAGTCGACGATCTGGTCGTCATGGCCGAGGTACATGGCCTGGCTATTGAAATTACTTTCATCCTGCATGAGGTCTGTCTTGTAGTAGACAATGGCTGCTTTGCCGCCCAATTCGGCACTGACGTAGTCGATGGTGCTTTCTTTGCCGGCATCGCCATAGCGGTGTTCGACGTGGCGGACGTGTTCGCCGTTGAGCTGGACCTTGCTGATTTTGACGTGAGCGCCTTCGCCGGTCTTGACGAAGGTCAGGAAATTGACGGAACCGTCTTCGGCATCGCCGTCAAATTCCAGATAAACGGTCAAGTCGCTGTGGGCAGCCGCTTCGATTTTGAGCTGTGCCGTGAGCTGAGGCATATCGGCGCTGAGGCTGTATTTGAGATGGACCGACCCTTTCTGGTTTTCGCCGACGCTGACGGCGCAGCCGGAATTGGCCTGGTTCAGTGCTTTTTGAAGTTCTTCCGCATTGGAACCCTGGAAATCATTGAGGCCTACAATCTGGTTGCCTTCATAGAAAGCGACGGCTGCTTCGCCATCGTGACGTTCTTCCGGCGTGTAAGCCGGGAGAGCCTGGGCTTTCAAGGGGTCCAATTCCAAGTGATTGACCTTCATCCAGCGGAAGGTCGGACGCGGGAGTTGGTTGTACTGGATTTTTTCTGTCTTTACTGCCATGATGTTCCTCCTCCCCTATTTCAACGAACCTTTGAGTTCGAGATTGATCAGGTTGTTCATTTCGACGGCATATTCCAGAGGCAGGGCCTTGGATACCGGTTCGACGAAGCCCCGGACGAGCATAGCCCGCGCTTCATCTTCGCTGAGACCGCGGCTCATGAGGTAGAAGATAGCATCATCGGAAATGCGGCCGATGGAAGCTTCATGGCCGAGGTCGATATTGTCGTTCTTGACGACGATAGCCGGAATCGTATCGGACTGCGATTCTTCGTCGAGCATGAGCGATTCGCAGCTGACGTTGGCTTTGGCACCGTCAGCCGGCGGATTGATGACGACACTGCCGCGATAGATGCAGACGCCGCCGCTCTTGCTGATGGATTTGGAGTTGATGTTGCTCGTCGTATTCGGCGCATTGTGGACGACTTTCGAGCCCGTATCGAGGTACTGGCCCTTGCCGGCAAAGGTGACGCCGGTAAATTCGCAATGAGCGCCTTCGCCCTGGAGGATACTCATGGGATAGAGGCACGACGTGTGGGAGCCGAAGGAACCGGTGACCCAGTTGATAGTGCCGTTCTTGCCGACGATGGCCCGTTTGGTATTGAGGTTGTACATATTCTTGGACCAGTTTTCGATGGTCGAATAGGTCAGGGATGCATCGTCACCGATGAACAATTCAACGCAGCCCGCATGAAGGTTGGCGACATTGTATTTCGGCGCCGAACAGCCTTCGATGAAGTGGACCTTGGCTCCCTTTTCGACGATGATCATGGTATGTTCGAACTGGCCTGCGCCCGGTGCATTGAGACGGAAATAGCTCTGCAGCGGGATGGAGACGTCGACGCCGGCCGGCACATAGACGAAGGAGCCACCGGACCAGACGGCACCGTGAAGGGCGGCGAACTTGTGATCCGTCGGCGGGACGAGCTTCATGAAGTGGGCCTTGACGATGTCTTCATATTTTTCAAGGGCCGTATCGAAGTCGGTGTAGACGACGCCCTGCTGGACCAGTTCGTCCTGGATGCTGTGATAGACGACTTCCGAGTCGTACTGGGCGCCGACGCCGGCGAGGGATGTCTTTTCGGCTTCCGGAATCCCCAGGCGGTCGAAGGTATCTTTGATGTCATCCGGTACGTCGTTCCAGTCAGCTTTCATCTGAGCGTTCGGGCGGACGTAGGTGACGATGTTATCCATATCGAGTTCGCTGATATCCGGACCCCAATCAGGATAGTCCATATGGTTGAAGATGTCCAGCGATTTGAGGCGGAAATTGAGCATCCATTCCGGTTCGTGTTTCTTTTCGGAAATTTCGCGGACGATATCTTCCGTCAGGCCGGCATCGGTCTTATAGGAATAGGTGAAATCTTTCTTAAAATTATACATATTGCCGAAATCAGCAAAGGTATCGATTTTCTGACGTTCTTCTGCCAGTTTTTCTTTTTCCTGTTCGACAAGTTTTTCTTTGTTATCAGCCATAGCTGTACCTCCTACTATCCTTTGTATGCGTCGTAGCCGTTGGCTTCAATAGCCTGGATGAGCGATGCATCGCCGGTCTTGACGATCTTGCCGTCGATGAGGATATGAACGAAATCAGGTTTCAAGTGCTGTAAAATTTCACTGTGGTGGGTAATGACCAGGATAGAATTATTTTCATTGTGGTACTTCGATACCGTTTCCGATACGATGCGGACAGCATCGACGTCGAGGCCCGAGTCGATTTCGTCGAGCATGGTCAGTTTCGGTTCGAGCATGCACATCTGGAGGATTTCCGTCTTTTTCCGTTCGCCGCCGGAGAAACCATCGTTGACATAGCGTTCGGCATAGGATTTATCCATTTTCAGCTGTTCCATCTGAGCGTGGAGCTTCTTGCGGAACGGCATGATGCGCTGCTGCTGGCCCGATACAGTGCTCTTGGCGTTACGGATGAAGTTTTCAACGGAAATGCCCTGGACAGCGATGGGCTGCTGGAAGGCCATGAAGATGCCTGCTTTGGCGCGTTCGTTGACGGGAGCATCCGTAATATCCTTTCCTTCAAAGAAGATCTTGCCGGCTGTGACGACATATTTCGGGTTGCCCATGATGGCATTGAACAGCGTCGATTTGCCGGCGCCGTTGGAACCCATGATGACATGTGTTTCGCCTGTGTTGATCGTCAGGTCGAGGCCTTTGAGGATTTCTTTGCCTTCGACAGCGATATGCAAGCCTTCTACTCGTAATAATTCACTCATCAGTATCACTCCTATAAAAGTTATGCGTTTTCTTCTACCCTGTCTGCCAGGATAAAACGCAAATTTCTGTATTGATAAAGTGTACTATTTAGATACACTTACTGAACTGTTCTTAATGTACTCCATAAACGCCATAAAGTCAACCTATTTAGTAGCGTTTCTGGTTATTTTTTATCAAATTTATTATGCATCCACCGGGTCCGTGCCTTGCTATGCATCCAAATCTGCATGACACAGACGACGACAGCCGCCGCCAGCAGGCCTAAGAGACCTGCCGACGGGCCATCGACGGCAATGGCATAAAACAGATAGGCATAGACGACGATCCACAAGAAGACCTTGAGCTTCATGAGTTTCGTCAGCTTATTCACAGGCGCCGCATCCTTCACAGTTTTCTTCGGGATCGCCGAAGAGGCGGGCTTTCTGGCCGCGCATGGCCAGGACAGCCTGGATGTACATGGCACATTCGATGCGTTTCTTCTGGATCTTGCAGCTCAGTTCATACGGCGTCTGGATATTGCCACCGTACTTGATATTGTTGGCATGGCAGCCGCCGCTGCAGAAGAACTTGGCCCAGCAGTCGCAGCAGATGGGCTTGTTGAGGACGTGCATGTCGCGGAAGAGCGGCGGCAGTTCCGTATTGGTCACGCCGTCATAGACATTGCCGATGACGTAGTCGTCCTGGCCGACGAACTGATGGCACGGATAGATATCGCCGTTGGGGACGACACACATGTATTCATGACCGGCACCGCAGCCGCGCAGGCGCTTGGCGATACAGGGACCGCGGTAGAGATCCATGATGAAATGATAGTAAATGAAGGGACGGCCTTCATCCATACGCTTCAAGTAGAAATCAGCCAGGCGGTCATATTCTTCGTAAATGCGGGGCAAATCGTCGTCCGTAATGGCATAGGACAGATCGTCACCGACAACAGGTTCCATGGACAGGCCTTCAAAGCCGAGGTCGGCCATGTGTTCTACGTCTTTGGTAAAATCGAGGTTGTATTTTGTATACGTCCCGCGGACGTAATATTCTTCACCATTGCGATGCTTGACAGCATAGACCTGATTGTCCGCACAGGTCTTATAGGAGCCGTGGCCACCGGCGTCGGGGCGCATGCGGTCGTGGACTTCCGGACGGCCGTCGAGGCTGAGGATGAGGCTGATGTGGTTATCCGTCAAATACTTGACTTTCGCCGGGTCGAGAAGCATGCCGTTCGTCGTCAGGGACAGCTTGAAGACTTTATCGTGGATTTTTTCCTGTTCCCGGATGTATTCGATGGTCTGCTTGACGACGCCGAAGTTCATCAGCGGTTCGCCGCCGAAGAAGTCGATTTCGCAATGCTGGCGTTTGCCTTCGGTGCTCTTGATGAGCAGATCGACGGCGTGTTTAGCTACGTCGAAGCTCATGAGTTCCCGCTTGTGCGTATCATAATCGCCCTGAGAGGCAAAGCAGTACTTACAGCGCAGGTTGCAGTCGTGCGCGATGTTCAGGCATAAGGACTTGATGACCGGTTCTTCTTCGGCAACGACCTTGAAGTTTTCCGTCATCGGTGCAAAGAGCATTTCCTTTTCGATGAGCCCGTCCAATTCCCCCAGGGTTTCATCTAAATCCTTTTTGTCATAAGTCCCGGCAAAAGCCTGATAGACAGCTTCTTTATTGGTACCGTCATAGACGTCGAGGACATCGTAGGTCATCTTGTCGATGACGTTGATGATGCCGCTGTTTACGTCGAGGAGCATGTAAGTGCCGTTCTGACAGTATTTATGAATCATTGGTTTAATTTCAGCCATGAATAATGTTTCCTCCATACAAAAAGAAGGGGGTGCCGCGCGAGCGACGCCCCTTTTCCTTCACGTAACTTATTTTGTGCAGATCTGATTGCCAACGGTGCAAGAAGTTTTGCAAGCGGACTGGCAGGACGTCTGACATTCGCTGCAGCCAGCGTGCTGTGCCGTCTTCTGGATCGATTCTGTGTTGATCGTAATGATGTGTTTTGCCATGATATTCACCTCTCTATCAATGATTATTCCTTATTTTACCACATTCTCAGTGATTCTACAATATGACAGGATTACAAGAGTTTGAAGCCTTCAAAGAAGAAATTCTTGCCCATGCTGATGACGATGGATCGTTCATCGAATACGTCATTGGTATCGAAGAATACGTCGAAGCCTTTCTTATAAGTGGCATAAATCGAAGTGATGCGACTTAAATAACTGCGGATTTCCTCTGCTGTCACTTCCGGTTCGCCGTCAGAACGCCATTTCTTGTTCTTGAAATTCGCAATCAGCGGCGCGTGAGCGATGACACGGGAGCGATGCGCCAAAACCCAGTTCCAAACTTCTTCGCCGTACTGCTGCGCTTCCTCTTCATGGCCTTCATCGAGGCCATCGAGAGTGAACAGGACAGGCCGGCCTTCATACATGATTTCATCCATGTAACTGCCTTTGACATATTTTAAATTCACAGAAGCACCCCCTGCAAAATCATGTGAAACATGACGAATATTTATGTCTAACAGTAATCATTGTATCGTGCTTCCGGAAGATTGTCAATAAAAAGAGCTTGCCGCATATGCGACAAGCTCTTTTTAAGTTTGAAGTTAAAAGTTTGATGTTTGATGTGGATGGTTTGAAATTTAAAGCCATCGCTTCAAACGTCATACATCAAACTTCACACATTCAAAAATTAGTCCATTTTTACGAAAGCGTCTTTGTCTGCGCCGCAGGTCGGACATACCCAATCTGCCGGGAGATCAGCGAATTTCGTGCCAGCTGCAACGCCGTTGTCTGCGTCGCCTTCAGCTTCATCATAAATATAACCGCAAATGCTGCATTCGTACTTATCCATGTTCTTTTCCTCCTGAATCAACGTATTAACGAATAATTCTTATTAATTATTTTTGACATGTTTATGATATCATATTGGGCAAAAAAAAGCAAGATTATTTTACGACTTATTTTGCCTGTCTTCCCATATTGATATCGATGATGCCCGACGAGTACGGAGCTACCTCATACTGGCCGAAGACGAAGTGGATATTGCGGCTCTTGTCGAGGTAGAAATTCTTCGGATCTTCCGTCAATCCATTGAAATATGACGACAGGACGTGGCCGCTCAAAGTCAGCTTATTCGTGATTTTCTGCAGGGTGAAATACTTTTCATCACCCGGTTTGACCAAATCCCGCCAGTTGGTGATCCGCTTGCCCGTCGCTACATCGAAGACGACGCCGGTCTTCCAGCTCGTCGGATGAGCGGCTCTGTCGAAATAGAGATAGCCTTCATCGAGGAAGGACAAATACTTGCCATCGTTCAAGGTGACGGTGTACGTCTTTTCTTCCGTCAATTTGATGCCCTTATCGCCCTGCTGGTCGAAAAAGGTCTTGGCCTGCTGCTGTTCATCGGTAAAATACTGGGCTATCAATTGGGCCGCTCCGGCGTTGTTGGTCATGGTAATGGCCGGGTACTGGATACTGAGGACGCTGCCATCGCTATGGGTATAGACGGCTTTCGGCGCATCCTGGATAAGGGCTGGCGAAGCAGCCATGGCGACGGCCCCCATGAGCCAGGCGCCACATAAAATGGTAAGGACTTTTTTCTTCATATAATCCCTCCTCTTTCATTTCTTTTTATTATACCATATTTATTGGGTCATTTTCCGCTTTTCATCGGTTCCCAGGCGGAAGAAATAATAAACATTTTCGGCAGCCTGGCGGTTCATGCCCGGCACGGCAGCCAGTTCCTCGATGGACGCCGCTTTCATGTCGCCTAAGGTCTTGAAGGCCGTCCACAAGGCCTTGCGCCGTTTGGGTCCGATGCCTTCGACGTGGTCCAGGATGGACACGAGGCTGCGCTTGCCCCGCAAATGACGGTGATAGGTAATGGCAAAGCGATGAGCTTCGTCACGGATGGCCTGCAACAGCTGCAGTTCCGGCGTGTGGTGACTGAGGATGATAGAATCGCTGCGGCCTTCGACGAAAACTTCTTCGATGCGCTTGGCCAGACTGATGACCGGCGCTTCGCAGCCGGCCTGGCGGATGACGGGCAGGGCCGCATGGAGCTGGCCTTTGCCGCCGTCGATGATGATCAGGTCCGGTACGGGCCAATCCTTTTCACCATAGCGCCGTTCCATGATTTCCGCCATGGACTTGAAGTCATCAGGCTTGCCCTGGACGGTCTTCAGCTTAAAGCGGCGATACTCCTTCTTAGCCGGCTGACCATGCTCGAAGACGACCATGGAAGCGACGGTCTCGATGCCCTGGGTATGGGAAATATCGAAGCACTCCATGCGTTCCGGCAGGCAGGGCAGGTTGAGGATCCGCGCCAGGCCTTCGACGGCACCGGTCGTCTTGTCCACGTCGTGCTGCCACTGCAGCCGTTTCTGTTCCAAAAGGCCGGCTGCATTTTCAGCAGCCATGTCCAGGAGTTGTTTCTTCGTCCCCCGCTGCGGGATGACGACAGTGACTTTCTTCCCCTTCTGCTGGCTCAGGCGGCGTTCGCAGCCTTCCCGGTCTTCCAGGCCTGGTACGACGATTTCTGCCGGGATGAAAGTCCCGTCGCCATAATACTGGTCAACGACGGCTTCCATCAGGGACGGCACATCGTCGTCGCTGCCGTTGTCCAGGGAAAACGTTTCCCGTCCCATGAGCTTGCCCATGCGGACCGTATAGATCTGGACGCATGTCTGCCCGGCCTGACGGGCCAGGCCGATGACGTCCATATCGCCGCCAGTCGTATTGACGATGTTCTGCTGTTCCTGGATGACGGCAATGGCCTTGATCTGGTCACGGTACATGGCAGCCTTTTCAAATTCCATGGCCTCCGCAGCCTCTTCCATCTTCTGCTGCAGCGCCTGAGAAACGCCGCTGTCCCGGCCTTCGAGGATATCCAGGGCCTGGCGGACCAGGACCCCGTAATCCCCTTTGGTGATATAGTGGACGCAGGGCGCATCGCAGTGATGCAAATGGTACTGCAAACATGGCCGGTCCGTCGGCATGGTCCGGCACGACCGGATGTGGTAGGCCCGCTGCATGAGCTTCAGGACGCGGTGGACGGCTGTCGAATCGGCAAAGGGGCCGAAATAGCGGGCGCCGTCGCGGCTGACGCGGCGGGTCATGAAGATGCGCGGGTAATCTTCCTGGACGGTGACCTTGATATAGGGATAGGTCTTGTCGTCGCGGAGCATGATGTTGTAGTGGGGATGGTATTTCTTGATGAGCGTATTTTCCAGGATGAGGGCTTCCATTTCCGTAGCGACGACTATCGTTTCCAAGTCCACAGCATGGCTGACCATGGCCGCTACTTTCGGCACCCTGTTGGCATCGTGGCGGACATAGCTGGTCACGCGGTTGCGCAGATTGACGGCTTTGCCGACGTAAATGATTTTCCCCTTCTCATCTTTCCAGAGATAGACGCCGGGCTGGGTCGGCAGGTTACGGACCTTTTCCCGGACGGCTTCGCTGACAGCCATGGCTTATTCTCCCTTCTCGCCGGCCATGAGGGCCTTGGTGCGTTCCAGGACGGGCTTGAGGAATTTTCCCGTATACGAAGCTGGTACCTGGCAGATTTCTTCCGGCGTTCCCGTGGCGACGACGGTCCCGCCGCCGGCACCACCTTCGGGACCGAGGTCGATGAGATAGTCTGCCGTCTTGATGACGTCCAGATTGTGTTCGATGACGACGACCGTGTCACCGCCTGAGACGAGGCGCTGCAGGCCGCCGTCAACGAGCATCTGCAAGACGTCCATGAGCTTGTGGATGTCCGCCGTGTGCAGGCCCGTCGTCGGTTCATCGAGGATATACAGGGTCCGGCCGGTACTGCGCTTGGACAGTTCCGTCGCCAGTTTGACCCGCTGGGCTTCACCACCGGATAAGGTCGTCGCCGGCTGGCCCAGGCGGATGTAGCCCAGGCCGACCTGCTGCAGCGTCTTCAACTTATTGACGATGCGCGGGATATTTTCAAAGAACTGGCAGGCGTCGTCAACGGTCATGTTGAGGACGTCGGAAATATTCTTGCCCTTGTATTTGACTTCCAGCGTTTCCCGGTTATAGCGGGCACCGTGGCAGACTTCGCAGGGAACGTAGACATCGGGCAGGAAATTCATTTCGATGCGGATGATGCCGTCACCCTTGCAGGCTTCACAGCGGCCGCCTTTGATATTGAAGCTGAACCGGCCGGCTTTGTAGCCGCGCACCTTGGCTTCTGCCGTCTGGCTGTAGAGCTGGCGGATGGCATCGAAGACGCCCGTATACGTGGCCGGATTGGACCGCGGCGTCCGACCAATAGGCGACTGGTCGATGTTGATGATCTTATCGATGTATTCGACGCCTTTCAAGGCCTTGAACTTGCCCGGCCGGTGCGGCGTTCCGTAAACGGCCTCAGCCATGCCCTTGTACAGGATTTCATTGACCAAGGTCGACTTACCCGACCCGGATACGCCTGTAACGACAGTCAGGGTCCCGATGGGGATGGACACGTTTATATGTTTTAAATTGTGTTCGGCTGCGCCGATGATTTCCAAAAAGTTCCCACTCCCCAGCCGCCGTACTTTCGGGACGGGAATGTACTTGGTCCCCTTCAGGTACTGGCCCGTCAGTGACTGAGAGCAAGCCATGATATCTTCGGCCGACCCTTGGGCGACGATGGTGCCGCCGTGTTCCCCTGCAGCCGGACCGATATCGACGATATAATCGGCAGCCCGCATGGTATCTTCGTCGTGTTCGACGACGATGAGTGTATTGCCCAGGTCGCGCAGGCGCTTGAGGGCTTCCAGGAGCTTGTCGTTATCCCGCTGATGCAGGCCGATAGACGGTTCGTCCAGGATGTAGAGGACGCCGACCAGGCCCGAACCGATCTGGGTCGCCAGGCGGATTCGCTGGGCTTCGCCGCCAGACAGGGTCCCGGCCGTCCGCGACAGAGTGAGATAATCGAGGCCGACGGTCTGCAGGAAATTCAGGCGGGCCTTGATTTCCTTGAAAATCTGTTTGCCAATGAGCTGCTGCTTTTCCGTCAATTTCAAGCTATCGAAGAAGGGAATCATATCGCTGACAGGCAAATCCGTCAATTCAGCGATGTTCAAGCCGCCTATCTTGATGGCCAGCGCTTCATGGCGCAGGCGCGTGCCATGGCAGGTCGAACAGGGCTTGACGGTCATGAATTGTCCGAACTGGTCGCGCATCATATCCGATGAAGCCTCGCGGTAGCGGCGGCGGACCATGGGCAGGACGCCTTCAAAAGTCGTCGAGAACTGCTTTACCTGGCCGCGCAGGTTCTCATATTCAAAGACGCACAGGTCGTCAGAACCGTCCATGAGTTTTTCCTGCAGTTCTTCCGGCAAGTCGTCGTAACAATTATCCAGGGTAAAGCCATAAGGCCGCAGGAGACCGCCGAGCTGGCGCATGAACCACGAATCGGGATTACTGCTGAGAGCCGCTACAGCGCCGTCGGCAAAGGATTTCTTGCGGTCCGGCAAAACGAGGCGGGCATCGACTTCCATGGTACTGCCGATACCGGAGCAGGCTGGGCAGGCCCCGAAGGGACTGTTGAAAGAAAAGAGATGCGGTTCGATTTCCGGCAGGCTGACGTGGCAGTCCGGGCAGGCGAAATGCTGACTGAAAGTCAGGACTTCTTTCGTAGCCATACGGAAAATGTGGACGATGCCATCGGCCAGTTTAGCCGCCGTTTCCAAAGAATCAGTCAGGCGCGTCAAGATACTGTTCTTGATGACCAGGCGGTCGATGATGACGTCGATAGTATGCTTCTTATTCTTATCCAAGGGGATATCATCGGACAAAAGGTAGACTTCGCCGTCGACGCGGACGCGGACATAGCCGTCCTTGACCAATTTGGCCAGGAGTTTCTGATGGGTCCCCTTGCGGCCGTCGACGACAGGGGCCATGACCATGACCTTTTCGCCTTCGCCGAGGGCCATGACAGCATCGGCCATCTGCTCGATAGTCTGCTGGCGGATGGGCTTGCCGCATTTCGGGCAATACGCTTCGCCGACGCGGGCATAGAGCAGGCGCAGGTAATCGTAGATTTCCGTAACCGTCCCGACGGTCGACCGGGGATTGCGGCTCGTCGTCTTCTGGTCGATGGAAATAGCCGGCGACAGGCCTTCAATGTAATCGACATCAGGCTTATCCATCTGGCCCAGGAACTGCCGGGCATAGGCCGACAGAGATTCGACATAGCGGCGCTGGCCTTCGGCGTAAATCGTATCAAAAGCCAGGGACGACTTGCCCGAACCGGACAGGCCCGTAAAGACGACGAGCTTGTCCCGGGGAATCTTGACATCGATGTTCTTTAAATTGTGCTGACGCGCACCTTTAATGACAATATATTTATCTTCCATGATGCTCCTATACTCAATATTATATAAAACATGTCGGACTCAGCGGGTCGCCCACACGGCGACCCCTACAACGGAAATGTTCAAAAATTTAATCCATCACGGTAAACGATGAACGACCCACGACAAACGATAGGATAAAAGGGATGGCGTATGCCGACAAAAACCTTTGCATGACTATTTTCTTTTCGCATCCGGC
>ERZ1031885.564-NODE-564-length-15050-cov-9.141447_pt1 | contig 15050 bp, 13 predicted proteins | sample MGYA00518168_ERZ1031885 | MGnify/ENA primary metagenome ERZ1031885 (study PRJEB33719, sample SAMN04261269) | wastewater metagenome | biome: rural village; feature: human; material: feces | host: Homo sapiens | place: El Salvador | collected 2014-01-14 ...
CTGAACATACGAAAATCCTTTCGCTCAGTCTCCAAGAAAACGTCCGCAGCCCCCTGTGTGTGAATACAGTAGAATTAAAGAAGAAGGCGCTGCGCTCTATCCATTTGATATTGAGAAGTATATCGAACATAAGTCACCGTTTGTCGAAAAAATCTACTCAGAAATAGGGATATGACAAATTTCAGTTTGTATGCAACAAACGTTTGAACACTTTTTGAACACCGCAACTGTGATGAAGTCTTCAAAGCCCCTTTCTATCAATATTTGAGATTAAGTAAAACGGTTCGATTCCGGTCTGCGGCATTGATGAAAAGTGAGAGAAACGTTGAATTTACAGCGTTTCTCTTATTTTTTATATAAAAAAGCAGTCAATCATAAGACTAACTGCTTTGTGTGTAGGGATATGGATTTTTTTAAAATGGAAATTCACAATATTAATTGAGGGGCAGAAGCTTCTTCATTCTCACATTCTGCATAATCAATATTATTTACATTTCTTTGAGTGGCATATTGAACAATTCGTTCTTCAATTATTCCATATATAGTTATTTTCCCACATTCAGGACATATTTTTGCTGGTACATTTGTGGCATGATATGTTGTGCCATTATAAACTACATCAGTTTCTGTTGTAATACTTTTTAACCATTTTCTACATTTTTGACATCTAAACATAATCGCTCTCTCCTTTAACTTCTAATTTGCCGTTTTCTTCATATCCACAATACTGATGTGCTGTACCATATCTTTGCATATCTAGGAAAACTGGCGTATCAAGGCTCATTCAATGGTAGTAAATAAGTAGTAAATTGATGTATTTGTTCCCTTGAAAATGCTGATAGATACTGTGTTTTAGCGGATAATCAGATTTTTAGTGTGTTTTTTATATATAAAATTGTAAAACTAAGATTGCATTTCAGATATGGATTTGAAACCCCTCATAGCTGAAAATACCATTCCCTTGTTTTAATTTCCCTTCATTTGACAAGTTGTGAAAAGCTGTCTCTATCTTGTCAATTATAGTAACTGGAATAGATAAATGATGATGTCCTGGCAAAATTCGACTTATCTTTAAAGATTGAATTTTTCTAACAGACTTCCAAAATTCTTGTGGGTTTGTTGATGGATAAAAAGCATCAAGGCAACCGCTATATATCAAATCGCCGGAATACAGATATTTTCTATCCGCTTCATAGAAACAACAATGTCCGGGAGAATGACCGGGCGTGTGAATAACTACCAACTTTCTGTTTCCTAAGTCAATACAATCTTCATCATGTAAAATCATTTGCGGAACCCCTTGAAAAATCTGATATTTCTCTACATTAAATCCGAGGGGGAAATCACATGGATTGCACATAATATTGTTTTTTACCACTTGCAAAGGTAAAGGGAATTTGACCGATAGCCATTCTTTTTCTGCTTCATGAACTGCAATAGACCGAAAATATTTATGTCCACCGATATGATCCCAATGAACATGAGTAGTGATTACTGTAACGGGCAGTTTCGTCAATCCATCAATAACTTCTCTGATGTTGGAAACACCTAAACCTGTATCAATCAGAATGGCTCTTTTTGTCCCACACAATAGATAACAATGTGTTTCTTCCCAGTGTCTGTATTCGCTGATGACGAATGTATCTTGGTCTATTTGTTCGACGGTAAACCAACTGTCCATATACTATTCTCACTCCCTAAAAATTCTTTAGGTTAGAATCGATGATGGGGTAAACGAAAAAGCAGTTTTGGCATTCCAGTGAACTGCCCCTTCGTTTACACCATTTTCGATTTGACCTAATTGAACAAAGTGAGCGTCCGTGTAGCTGCTACCTATGGACTTTCATTCTTTTGTTCTTATACATGATTATACAGGATTTCCTGTGCAGAAGTTACAGAAATCAAGTGTTTTCAGATAAATAGGTACAACAACAAAACCTCAAACATTGAGGCTTCAGAAAACATATGAAAGAACAAGATTTTAACATCTTTGCGGTACTCTAAGCTGTGGTTTTCCAAGATGCCCACCACAGGATTTACATACACAAATGTTTATCTCATAAAGTTGTTTTAATATTTCCGGCATTTCCTTACCACGCAGCTTTGAGAGATACTTTTGGCAGCCAAGAAGATTCCGGCACAAAGTAAGTTTCTTGCTTTTAGTACGAGAACATAACAAACCATGATGCCGAATTCTGACAAAACGTTTTGGCGGTACGTGCATCAGAAACCGTCGTATAAATTCAACACCGGAAAGGGTCAGTTCTTTCCATTGTCCTTTGTTCCGGTAATCTTTTACAGAAAAACGGCTGTTCTTTACTCAATGCTCTGTCAACGGCGAAGTTGGCGCGGATTCACTGCATGCTGGACATCGGAGACTGATATGAAAAAAATAATCGACGGATCAATCAGCCGACCGGTCTGGCCGCTGATGAATACCGTTGCTGAACTGTGATTGAAAGATATATCCGTATGCCTCAGGCATATGACATGAGTTACGTGAGGAGCTGTTACTGATGAAGCAGTCAAACGTCATCAAGGGCACGCTCGCCGTCGTGGCGCTCGTTGCGGCGCTGGTGGTGGGTGTCGCCGTGCATATGCATTCCGTCGGCTCTCCGACCGCTGGCCACTCGACGCAGAATACGGCGAAGACCACGACGGAGACCACGGCGAAGACCGCCGAGTCCATCACCGCCGACTATCCCGGCTACTCTTCCGTCGAAGAGGGCGTCAAGGCCGCCGGTCTGGTGGTCACCGGTGTCCCGCTCGACTCGCGCGAGCGCATCCTGTATCCCGAGATCGATTTCACGTCCGGAACGCCTGAAACGACCCCGCAATACGGGCTGACGGAGGACGACATCGACATGGACGCGCTGGGCGTGCCGGAGACCGTCACCCGGGTGCGTGTCACCAAAGTCATCAAGGGCGACGCGAAAGTCGGCGACATCATTGAGGTCGCGCAGGTGGGCGGCGTCGACAAGAGCGGCATCGTTCGACGCGAGACGTCAACCACGCTGCTGAATGAGGCGAAGGCGAGTGGCACCGCCGAGTTCCTGCTGCTACTCAACGAATATGACGTCGTCTACAATGCCATCAACCCAATCTCCGGAGTGCTTGGCGTCGATACCGACGGGCACGTCACCGCGTTGAAGTCGTCTGGCGAGTCCGGCGGCATCGGCGAATCCCTGAAGGAGTACACGAACGCCGTCTCATGACGGCTGGTCCGGGATCATCCTGAAAACCGCGGCCCCGCTGGCCGCGTTCCGATTCACATGCGGAATGCGACTGGCGCGGCCGCGCTGTCCATATATATCCGCCAAATGTTCGCTTTCAGAGTGGCTGGTCACATAGTGGTTGCCCGATGCATGCATAGTGAGCGTTTTTGTTTCCTCGCAGCGCGAAAAATGACGACGCGGGACTACAGTGACACGGTGATTGCCATATCCGGCAAGTCGCAGTCGTTGGGAAAAGAGGCGAAACATGGGCAGTGGAAAAACCATGTTGGTAAGTGAAATGGCGCAGGCGGTCCTCAAAGAGGACGCGCCGGTGTGCATCGAAGCCTTCGACGGATCGACGTTCGGGCCGGAAGACGCCGACCTGCAGGTCCGGGTCACCAGTCCTAAGGCCATCTATCAGTTGGCGAGCAACCTGAACGAGATCGGTTTGGCCCGCGCATACATCCTGGGCTACTTCGACATCGAAGGACTGGACGTGGCCGACCCGTATCCGCAGCTGCGCAAGCTCGTCGGACTGGCATCGTACATCCGAAAGCCATCTCCGCTCGAACTGGCGCGCATGGGGGCGGCCGTTCTCAGCCACGGCTACCACAAGGTGGAGGTGCCGCAGTCCGAAGGCCCCTCGAAATTCGAACGCATCAAGTCCGGTCTGTTCCCGCACACCGAAAAGGCCGACTCCGAGACCGTCAGCTTCCATTATGACCTGTCGAACGAGTTCTACGCCGACTTCATCGGACCGTCGATGACGTACACGTGCGCGGTGTTCGACACGCCCGACATGAGCCTGGATGACGCGCAGCGCAACAAAATCGACCTGGTGCTCGACAAGCTGGACCTCAAGCCCGGCGACCGCATGCTTGACATCGGATGCGGCTGGGGCGCTCTGGTCATCGCCGCAGCCAAGCGCGGCATCAAGGCACTGGGAGTATCGCTGTCGCACGAGCAGATCGAGTACGGTCAGGAGTGGATCAGGCGCGAAGGGCTGGAGAATCTGGCCGAGCTGCGCGTGATGGACTACCGCGAAGTGCCGGAACGAGACTTCGACGGCATCACCTCGGTGGGCATGATGGAACATGTGGGCGCGAAGAACTACCGCCACTACTTCGATGAGATGTTCAAGCTGCTCAAGCCGGCCGGCCGCCTGCTCAACCACCAGATCACGATCTCCAAGGACAAGCCGAACAACCGGCCCGGAACGGACGAGTTCCTCGACCGATACATCTTCCCCGACGGCGACCTCGCCTCGCCCGGGTTCATCGAGTCGGCGCTGCACGACGCCGGCTTCGAGGTCGTCAACCAGGAGAACCTGCGGCAGCATTACGCGCTGACGCTGCATCATTGGAACGCCAATCTCAAGGCCAACTGGGCCGACGCCGTCAAGCAGGTCGGCTACGAGCGGGCGAAGGTGTACGGCCTGTATTTGGCCGCGTGCGAGTTGAACTTCGAGCTCAACGGCATCCAGGTGCACCAGTTCCTCGCCGTCAAGCCCGACAAGGAGGGGCTGCCGAAGGGCAACTGGTACCCGCTGCGTCCGTGGTGGGCGGCCTGAGCCTGGACGTGTCGCCCTGCTGGCGTCATGAATTTCCGCCAGCAGGATGCACGCATTGCCCCCGCTGGCGGGCTGAGCCGTTGAACAAACGGCGGATTACCGGTACAGCGCCGGCTGCTCGTTGAGCGTCACGGGGATGCGCCCGCCGTGGTGCAGGCTGTCCAGCGCGGCGTCGGCAACCACGTTCGCCACATAGCCGTCCCACGCGGTCGCCTCCTTGCCGCCCGGCTGCCGGTCGGCCTCGATATTCGCGAAGAACCGGTCGAACTCGCGGTCGTATGCCTCGATGAATCGGTCGAACCAGGCGGACGAGATCGCGTGGCTGATCTGACCGGCCTTGCGCACCTCCGGCGTGGCGACATCCGGCAGCGAGATGATGCCGGACTCGCCGACCAGGCGGCATTGGATGTCGTAGCCGTACTGGCAGTTGACGTTCGCCTCGGCTGTGGCGAGGGCTCCGTCGGAGAACTCGACGATGGCCAGCTGCGGTTCGCGCAGGGACTCCCCGTTCGGGTTGAGCGTGTTCATCCGGGCGAACTTCATCTCGACGCTGGTGATGTCGCCGTCGAACATGTAATGCAGCATGTCGAAGTTGTGGATGAGTGTGTCGTTGATGACGTTGTCGGTGCCGTAGTAGCTCGTGGATGCCTGCGCGTTGTAGTGACGCATGCCGGCCATCAGCAGGGCGCCGATCTGTCCGTCGCCGACGAAGGTCTTCATCGCGTCGTAGCCGGGGTCGAAGCGCCAGTTGAAACCGACCTGAATGGTCTTGCGGCCCTTGGCCACCTCGGCTTCGACGACCTTCCAGCTGTCGGAGCCGTTGATGGTCATCGGCTTTTCGGTGAACGTCGGCTTGCCGATCGCGATAGTGTGCAGCAGCGGGTCGAGATGCACGTCGTTGCGGCTGGCGATGACGACGGCGTCGACGTTCGGGTCGTCGATCAGTGCATCGGCCGAATCGTAGATCGTCGCGTCGAGGCGGTTGTCTTCGATGGCCTGCTTCGCGTTGCCGAGCACGGTGTCGTATACGCCGACGACCTGCGCGTTGCCGCACTCGTCCGTGATCCGACGCACGTGGTCGCGGCCCATGGCGCCGCATCCGATGAAACCGACATTGATCATGGTTGATACTCCCTTGTTGACTTGTTGATGATGTGATGGTTGATGGTTGATGATGCGCGGGCGGCGGTCATGCGTTCTTCGTGATGCCGATCAGGATGCCGCCGAGCGCGATGAGAATCATGCCGGCGATGACGAACGCCATCTCCTTCTTGGTCTTCTTCTCCTTGAGAATGAACAGGCCGCCCAGCGTGGCGACGATGACGTTCATCTGCGATAGCGTCCAGCCGACCGCCAGACCGTTCATCTCATTGGACAGCATCACGGTGAGGTTCGCGGTGGCGAACAGGGCGCCGGTGCTCATGTTCATCCAGCTCTTCTTGCCGAACACGCCGATTTCGGGGTCCATCGCGTCCTTGCCGCTCATGCAGAAGGAGATGATTGTCGTGCCGAGCACCATGAACACGGCCTGCGGGAACAGCATGTCCCAGCTGGAGACCGAGAAGAACTTGCCGGCGGCGGCGTAGCTGGTATACAGCAGTGAGGAGATCAGGGTGATGAGCAGGCCGCGCTTCAGGTTCGACGGACCCTGTCCTCGCTCTTCTCCTGGAAGGCGGTGCAGGCGACGCCGACGATGATGACGACGAGCGCGCAGATGCCGAAGCCGAACTGCCAGCCGTGCGTCCATTCATGGAAGAACAGCGCGCCGAGCAGGGTGGTGAACACCAGCTGCATGCCAGTGGACAGCGGCATGGCGCGGGCCACGCCCAGATAGTCGAAGGACTTGATCTGCAGTATCTGCGCGATGCTCCACGGGATGCCGTTGATGGCCGCGGCCGCGATCAGCGTCCACGACCAGTTGATCGGGTGGAAGATCAGCACCACGATACCGAACAGCAGCGTGGTGAGCACCATGCCCATCTGCTTGTTGGCGGTGGTGCCGCCGACCTTCTGCATGACAATGCCCTGAAAACCCCAGCCGAATGCGGGGACCAGGGCCAAGAGGATAGGCCACATGTTCGTATCCTTTCATCGCGCCGGCATGACACACATCCGCGTCTGTCATGATGGCGTTAACAACATTGTTTCAAGTCCGAGTCTAAGCGTCGGTCGCGGGAAAACCGGGTGCCGATGCGGTCGGTTCGCGCCAAATATCGGTAAGAACGCGCCACTTTGCCCCGCCGATGGTTCAGCGAATCATTCTCAATAAGAAAAGTGTGAGGAATGCGCACAGTACCGAACAAAACGAACACAGAGAGATCCGCGTCATTTGGCCGATATCCGACTCCTCATGTTCGTTTCGCCGGCCAGCGGGCTCACACGTTTTCCGTCGGACGCAATTCGGTGCGCAAAAATCCTGATGATACCGACTCGGATTGACGCCGAACGCGGCGGAGAAATGCTTGCGCAGCGAATCCGCGTTGCGCAGTCCCGTTCTCAGTGCGATCTGCTGCATCGGCAGATCGGTGAGCTCCAGCAGTTCCTTGGCGGCGTTCAGACGCTCCGTCAGCAGCCAGGTGCTCGGCGGCACCCCCATGACCTCGCTGAACCGACGCTGGAACGAGCGCGTGGAGGAGTGGGAGGTCTGTGCAAGCGTCGTCAGCGTCCAGTCATAACTGAGATGCTCGCGGACTCTGCGGGTCAGCGCGATGATCTCGTCACTCTGCCGGGACGGTCGCGGCAAGACGGACGGAGCGCCGTCGCTGCGCCGGGTGGCCACCGAACGGGGGTAATGCATCATCAGCATGTTCGCCTCCGCCGTCGCCAGGGACTGCCCGGCATGTTCGGCGAGTAGCGCGATGCACAGGTCGAGACAGATGCTGCCGCCGGCGGACGTCCAGATGCGCTGCTTCGCGTTGTGCGTCAGCAGACGGTCCTTCTGCACCAGCGCCTTGGGAAACTGCGCGGCCAAATCGTCGAGGAACGGCAGGTGCGTGGTGCATTCCACGCCGTCGAGCAGACCGGTCCATGCCAGCGCGAACACGCCCGTGCACATGGCCGCGATCTCCACGCCCTCGCGGTGGGACGCGACCAGCCAGTCGCGGATGGCGAGCGCGTCGGCGGGATCGGCTGTGAACAGCCGTGCCTTGGCGTCCCTGGTGCGCCTGTCGGTGGCGATCTCATGCGGGTTGGCGAAACCGGGGATGATGATCAGATCAGGTTTCTCGTGGTAGTCGCGCAGCGCGGTGGTGGCGATGGACATGCCGTGGTCGAGTGCCTTGGAGCTTGCATTCGCGATGAAGTCGATGACCGGACGGTCGGGCGAGCCGTACATGACGGAATCGTCGTCGAAGATCTGGATGATGGAGATGACGTCGAACGCCCACATCGTGCCGGGCAGCGGTACCGCAATGCGCATGTGCGTTCCTTTCCGCGTGTCCCGGCCCGATTGCCGGCCTGCCGACATGATAGCCGTGGCAGACGATGGACGGCTGGGAGGGTGTCGCAAGTCCGATGGTCTGCTATACAATAGTACGGTTGGCCTATTCGCCAACGTGGGGCTGTAGCTCAGTCGGTTAGAGCATCGGACTCATAATCCGCCGGTCCAGGGTTCAAGCCCCTGCGGCCCCACTGAAATCCATGCCTCGGCGTATACTTCCGTAGGTTCCGGTTCACGCCAGCCATCGGGGCGCGGCGACCCGGGTCCCCCGAATCCCCTAGGAGACAAAACCATGCAGCAGGGTATCCATCCTGATTATCATGCCGTTGAAGTCCTGTGCTCATGCGGCAACACCTTCGTCACTCGTTCCACCTACAAGGGCGACCACATGACGGTCGACGTGTGCTCGAAGTGCCACCCCTTCTACACCGGCAAGCAGAAGATTCTGGACACCGGTGGCCGCGTCGCTCGCTTCGAGAAGCGTTACGGCAAGAAGACCAAGTAGCGTATCTGACGCCAGTCCCGCACGGGTTGGGCGCGCTTCGGCGCACCCGCTCGGGGGACTGGCGTTTTTGTATCTGTAATGGCGTCGCGACAGCGATGATGACGCGGTGCCGACCGTTGTTACTATCCGGAAGGACAAGCCAGACATGGCAGTCGAGCAGTTCCCCGCGGCACAGACCGCGTTGGAGGAATACCAATCCATCGAACAGCAGATGGCGAGCCCCGAGGTGGTGACGAACCCCGATAAGATGCGCAAGCTGGGTCGTCGTCATGCCGAACTCGGCGCGATTGTATCCGCGTATCAGTCATACACGGCCGTGCGCGACGACCTTGAGGCCGCGCGCGAGATGGCGGGGGAGGACCCCGAATTCGCCGATGAGGCCAAGCGGCTCGAAGCCGAGCTGCCGGCGGCCGAGGAGAAGCTGCGGAACGCGCTGATCCCGCGCGACCCCGATGACGCCCGGGACGTCATCATGGAGATCAAGGCCGGTACGGGCGGCGAGGAGGCGGCGCTGTTCGCCGGCGACCTGCTGCGCATGTATCTGCGATACGCCGAGAAGCGCGGCTGGGCCGTCACCGTGCAGTCCGAGAACACCACCGAGCTCGGCGGCGTCAAGGACGTGCAGATCGCCATTCGCGCCAAGGGCACGCCCGCGCCGGAGGACGGTGTGTGGGCGAGCCTGAAATACGAGGGCGGCGTGCACCGCGTGCAGCGCATCCCCGTCACCGAATCGCAGGGCCGCATCCAGACCTCCGCGGCCGGTGTAATCGTGTTCCCCGAGGCCGACGAGGACGACGACGAGATCGAGATCGATCCGAAGGACCTGAAAATCGACATCTTCATGAGCTCCGGTCCAGGCGGACAGTCCGTGAACACCACGTACTCCGCCGTGCGCATGACGCACATCCCCACTGGCATCGTGGTGAGCATGCAGGATGAGAAGTCGCAGATCCAGAACCGCGCCGCCGCGTTGCGGGTCCTGAAATCGCGCCTGCTCGCCATGAAGCATGAGCAGGAGGCCGCCGAGGCCGCCGATATGCGCCACTCGCAGGTGCGTTCGCTCGACCGTTCCGAGCGCATCCGCACCTACAACTTCCCGGAGAACCGCATCGTCGACCACCGCACCAACTACAAGGCGTACAACCTCGACGCCGTGCTCGACGGCGACCTGCAGGCCGTGATCGACTCCGACATCCAAGCCGACGAGGCCGAGCGGCTCGCCAACCAGCAGTGACCGGCCATCGGCGGGGTCAGAGTGATGGTTCCCTGGGGAATCGCACCCCCGTTGATGTCTCTGCGTCGCTAAGTGCGCGCCGAAACGACAAGTGCGCGCACTTAGGAACGGAAAATCCGTGGTTTGCGTCGCTATGTGCGCGCGTACTTCGTTTCGGCGCGCACTTAGCGACGTAACGGCGAATATGCCGGCAGACGCCCCGGTGCGAAACGCCGTGATATGAACGCCCTGAGACGATGAGCCACCAACGAGCGGAAGGACACCATGACATCCGAATCCATCCATGACGTGACAGACGTGATACGCTCCGCGGCGCGGACGCTGCATGACGCCGACATCGACACGCCCGAGCATGATGCCAAGTTGTTGCTCGCCGAGGCGTGCGGCCGCGACCTGCGCGACATAGACAAGGCGATGTTGATGGGGGAGCCTCTGGACGGCCTGCCACACGAGCATGCGAGTTTTGATGCCCCGGATGCCGGCGCCGCGAGCTCCGACAGCTCCGCCACTGCGGGCGATGCCGTCACCACGGCGCTCGCCCGATTCCACGCCATGATCGCTCGGCGGGCCGCACGTGAACCGTTGCAGTACATCACAGGCCATGCCCCGTTCCGCTACCTCGATCTGGAAGTCGGTCCGGGCGTGTTCATCCCGCGCCCGGAAACCGAGACCGTGGTGCAGGCCGGCATCGACTGGCTCACGCGCGAACGGCTGTCCACCCCGCGTATCGTGGATTTGTGCGCGGGCAGCGGCGCCATCGGACTGTCCCTGGTCACCGAGGTGCGCGGCGCGCAGGTGTGGGCGGTCGAGAAGGTGCCGCGCACCTATGACTGGACGATGCGCAACTGGCGGAGGATATCACGTCTCGACCCGCTGGCCGCCGATAATTATCATCTCGAGCTCGGCGACGCCACCAGCGGCACGACGCTGGCCCAGTTTGACGGCACCATCGACATGGTGGTCACGAATCCGCCGTACATCCCCGAAGCGCAGATCCCCGAACAGCCCGAAGTGCGCGACCATGATCCGAAGGCGGCGCTGTATGGCGGCTCCGCCGACGGCACGCTGATACCGGAGCGGATCGTGATGCGAGCGGCGGGATTGCTGCGCCCCGGCGGCGTGCTGGTGATGGAGCATGACATCTCTCAGGGGCCGCGGCTGGTCTCCTTCGCACAGGCCAACGGGTTCGGCCAGGCTCATACCGGCGACGACTGGACCGGCCGGCCCCGGTACCTGTTCGCGGTCAGATCCTGACCCAGGATCTGATGCCGTGGCCGGGCCGAGCCGGCGCCGATCACGCAGCCCTCGCCGATCATCACGCCGCCGACCACCGTCACATTGCCGCCGAACCAGCAGTTCGACCCGATCACGATCGGCTTGCCATACTCGTAGTCGTAATACGACCCGTCAGCCGCACGCCGCACGTTGCGGTCCTGGAACCGGATCGGATGCATCGGCGGCAGCAGCTCGTCCAGTACCGCGGCTCGGCCGGCATGGTCTCCCCGAGGCAGCGCGTTGAACCGGGTGCACAAGTCGCCTGCGCGCTCTCGCATAGCGGAGAGCTCGGGGTCGGCGGGATTGTAGAGTTTGCCGGCGAGCATTTCCTCGCGCTCGCGGGCGGATACGGTCGTGTCTCTCCGCCGTACCGTCACATGAGGCCCGTCGTCGCCGGCGCCGGCCAGCGCCAAGTCGTGGCGCAATGGTGCAATGGGAAGCCGTGTCCAGGCCGGCCCGCGCGACGCGGGGGAGAGCGAACCCGTGGCGTCGGGCCATGCACCGGCCTACCATCGGTGTGGCAGGACGTGCCATAATACTTGGATAGCGGTATTCGGATACGCGTGGCGGCATGTGACCGCCGCCGCGATACGGGAGGTCTGATGAGTGCGGTTCGCAAGGTGAATGAGGAATCCCTCGCCGAGGCGGCGTCGGTCATCGCAGGCGGAGGCTTGGTGGTCATTCCCACCGACACGGTGTATGGCGTGGCCTGCGACCCGCGCAACGAGGCCGCAATCGACCGCATCTATCAGGTCAAGAGCCGCCCGCGCTTCAAAGCGCTGCAGGTGCTGCTGGCATCCGTCGACCAGTTGGACGGGCTCGGGCTCGACTTGCCGTCGCCGCTGAATCGGCTGGCCGCGCAGTTCCTGCCTGGTGCGTTCTCGCCGATCGCGGTGGCCCGCGAGGACTGCACGCTCGCCACGGTCAGCGCCACCCCGCAGGGCAGGCGTACGCAGGGCATCCGCGTGCCGAATTCGGCCCTGACCCTGCGCATATTGAATGAGCTCGGTCCTCTTGCCGCGTCGAGCGCGAACCGTTCCGGCGACGAAAGCGCGCAGACGGTCGAAGAGGCCGTGCAGGCGTTCGGCGACGATGTGCAGCTGTATCTTGACGGCGGGCCGACGCAAGGCCATGTCGCCAGCACGGTGGTCGCCGCCGACCCTCATGAGCGCGACGGCATCGTCATCCTGCGAGAGGGTGTCATCCCTCAGCCCGTCGTGCGCAAGGCCGTGCACATGAACGGTGGTGGTCTGGGCGCATGAGGATATATCTGCTGATCGCCGCCATCGCAGGCGGCGTCACCTGGCTGGTCACGCCGCTGATTCGCCATGTCGCCATCCATATCGGCGCGGTCGGAGAGGTTCGTGCGCGCGACGTGCACACCATCCCGACGCCGCGCATGGGCGGACTGGGCATGCTGATCGGATTCGCGTTTGCAATGATCTACTCCAGTCGCATCGCATTCACGACCGGACTGTTCGAGAACAACAACCAGGAGTGGGTGATCCTCGCCGGCGCGGTGCTGATATGCCTGCTGGGCATGGCCGACGACCTGTGGGATCTGGACTGGATGCTGAAGATGGCCGGGCAGCTGCTGATCTCGGTGTTCGTGGCGTGGGGCGGCCTGCAGATCATATCGCTGCCGCTCGGCTCCCTGATCACCGCCAGCCCCAGTATCTCGGTGACGATCACCGCGATACTGATCGTCGCGTCGATCAACGCGGTCAATTTCGTCGACGGCCTGGACGGCCTCGCGGCGGGCATCGTCGCCATCGGCGGCGTCGCGTTCGCCGCGTACTCCTACATCATCGCGCGCAATTCGCCGTCCTACGCCTCGATGGCGACGCTGATCGACGTGGCGATGGTCGGCATCTGCGTCGGGTTCATCCTGCACAACTGGCATCCGGCCAAGCTGTTCATGGGCGACTCCGGCTCGATGCTGCTCGGGTATCTCATCACCTGCGCGTCAATCGTGATGACCGGCCGTCTGGATCCGGCGTCGATTCATGCCAGCGTGTACCTGCCGGTGTTCATGCCGATCCTGCTGCCGATCCTGGTGCTGTTCCTGCCAGTGCTGGACATGTGTCTGGCGATCGTGCGCCGACTCAGCCACGGGCAGTCGCCGATGCACCCGGACCGTATGCATCTGCATCACCGCATGCTGCGCATCGGCCACACCGTGCAGGGAGCGGTGCTGATTCTGTGGGGGTGGGCGGCTCTGATCGCGGTCGGCTCGATCATGACGTTGTTCTTCAAGGTCCATTATGTGCTCATCGGCTTCGTCATCGCCGTGGTGTTGCTGACGGTGGCGACGATGTACCCGTATCTGAAGCGTCGCCTGCCGGAGATCGCCGCGGAGAACCAGTCGTATGCATCCGCGCGGCGACGGGCACGTCATTCGTTTGACGAAAGCGGTGACGGGAAAAAACGGCGCCCGTGACCTGCCGATGATGATGGTCGAGACCATGTTCGTGTCGCATTCGTCGCATTACGCTCATATAGTGAATACATGGCTACAAATTCTGAAGCGAATATGCAATCCTATGCTCCCGTCCCCCCGATTTTCTCCAAGCTGGGCCTCGCGTATGACGATGTGCTGCTGCTGCCGAACGAGACGGACGTGATTCCCTCCGAAGTCGACACCACCACTCATCTGACCCGTGAGATCACCATGAAGGTTCCGGCGATCTCCGCGGCGATGGATACCGTCACCGAATCCGAGATGGCCATCGCCATGGCCCGCAACGGCGGTATCGGTGTGCTGCACCGCAACCTGTCGATCGACGACCAGGCGGCCCAGGTCGATGTGGTCAAGCGCTCCGAGTCCGGTATGATCACCGACCCGCTGACCGTCAACCCGGACGTCACGCTCGCCGACCTCGACAAGCTGTGCGGCAAGTTCCACATCTCCGGCCTGCCGGTCGTTGACGAGGAGAACCGCCTCGTCGGCATCATCACCAACCGCGACATGCGCTTCATCCCGTCCGAAGACTACGACCACCTCAAGGTCAAGGACGTGATGACCAAGGAGAACCTCATCACTGGTCCGGCGAACATCTCCAAGGATGACGCCCACCGTCTGCTCGCCCAGCACAAGGTCGAGAAGCTGCCGCTGATCGACGACAACGGCAAGCTCGCCGGCCTGATCACCGTCAAGGACTTCGTCAAGACCGAGCAGTACCCGGACGCCACCAAGGACGAGCAGGGACGTCTGCGCGTGGCCGCCGGCATCGGCTTCCTCGGCGACGCCTGGCAGCGCGCCTCCGCTCTGATGGAGGCCGGCGTCGATGTGCTCGTCGTCGACACCGCCAACGGCGAGGCCCGTCTGGCGCTCGACATGATCAGCCGCATCAAGCGCGACCCCGCCTTCCGCGGCGTGCAGGTCATCGGCGGCAACATCGCCACCCGTTCCGGCGCCCAGGCCATGATCGACGCGGGCGTCGACGCCGTCAAGATCGGTGTCGGCCCCGGCTCCATCTGCACCACCCGCGTGGTCGCCGGTGTCGGCGTCCCGCAGCTCACCGCCGTCTATGACGCCGCCCAGGCATGTAAGGCCGCCGGCGTGCCGTGCATCGCCGACGGTGGCATCCACTACTCCGGAGACATCGCCAAGGCGCTCGTCGCCGGTGCCAACACCGTCATGCTCGGCGGCACGCTGGCCGGCTGCGAGGAGGCTCCGGGCGAGAAGGTCCTGCTGCACGGCAAGCAGTACAAGCTGTACCGCGGCATGGGCTCGCTGGGTGCCATGGCCCCGCGCGGCAAGAAGTCCTACTCCAAGGACCGTTACTTCCAGGCCGACGTCACCTCCAACG
>ERZ1031885.575-NODE-575-length-14894-cov-9.610351_pt1 | contig 14894 bp, 14 predicted proteins | sample MGYA00518168_ERZ1031885 | MGnify/ENA primary metagenome ERZ1031885 (study PRJEB33719, sample SAMN04261269) | wastewater metagenome | biome: rural village; feature: human; material: feces | host: Homo sapiens | place: El Salvador | collected 2014-01-14 ...
TCGCCGCCTACGAAAAGATGCGCGCCGAAAAGTTCCCCTTCAAGCCCAAGACCATCCCCGCCAAGCACTGGCCCGAAGAAAAAATCGAGTCCGCCCGCGAGCCTGAAGATAATTGGACGGGCCCGTTGGCCGACCGCGGCATTATCTAACTCTCTCCATCGCATAAACAAGGTCTCACTGGCTGCTCACCAGTGAGACCTTTGAAATTCATACTTCGGTCGGACCGTCCGCCCAACGGCTCAGGATATCGGCGTCTGCGCGGTGTAGGAAGAGAAAGCGGAGGGTGTCGAGACCGTTGGTGACGAACAGGGGCATGGTGATGCGTTCGATGCCGTGCGGCTCACGCCGCAGGGTGGTCGAGCGGGTGACCGACTGTACCCGGGTGCGGCGGGTGATGAGTACGAACTGTGCCAGTCCATTGGCTCCCGTGACGGTGATGCGGTGGGGAAGCGGCGCGATATAAACGTTAGCGGCTGCGTTCGTCTCAGATGCGTACGTTTCGGAGCTGTCTTGTGCCTCCAAAGCAGTTGTTGTATCGGAGGCCGGCGTCGGCTTTGGCTTGTAGGTTGCTCAAGTGCGGATTCCTGTTGCGTGGATGCGTCAGGGCACTGGAGATTGATTGTTTCACGAGATGTTCCACGCAGTGTTTCACGAGATGTTTCACGGCACCGCTCCGGCTCCAGCTGCAAGGTACCGGGTACCGCCGTCCAGCCGGATGTCCGTGTCCGCACCAGCCGCTGAAACGGTGAGCTGCACTACGCCGAATGGTTGCAGATATAACGGCGAAGTGCTGTTGATGGCATGGATTGCGCCGTAACTAATCGTGCGATTCTTCCGCAAGACGTTCATCTTTCACGGCCGTGCCTCACGCGGTGAATACTGGTGGGTGCATTTGTTCACGATACTGTTGACGGCTGCAGTCGGCATCATCTCCGGCGGCATCGGCTCATTGATAGGCTATTCGTTCGGCAACGGCTCGGATATCATCGATTCGCCCCTGAGCAATCTCATGGACAATGCCGCGATTGTTGTTGAGCTGGTGCTGTGGATTCCGAATCTTTCGTTATCAGTTCGCCGCGTGCATGATGAGAACCGGCGCGGCTGGGGTTGCAGCTTGTCTGGCCGCGGCTCTGCTGCCTCTGCAAGGTTGGTGGATTACTGGTGGCACTGCGTTGGTAACGGTGTTTTTGGCAGCCGGTTACGTGTTTACCAAACGCGTCGCGGTCGCTGTACCACTGGCTTATTCCGTACTGGACGCTCTCGGATTCGCGATGCTGCAATCAGCATCGGTGGGTGGCAGCATTATTCGGGGTGCGATTGACGCGCTGAACGATATAACCAAGGACGATGCAATCGGCTCCAGCGCTGCAGCTCCGGTTGAGATCACACTGCCGCAGTATTCGCTAATTGTGTTTGCGGCAACGTTGGTGCTGAACCTGTTGATGCTTGGGTCCCTGGTGACGTTTGGCTCGGCGGCCCACACGTCGACAGCTATGGTGAGCCCAATCAGCTCGGCCGTATCAGCCAGTACGGTGGTGGGCGCATGCAACCGTTGTGGTTTGCGGTGTTCATTGTGCTGGGTATAGGCGTGCAGGGGTAAGCGCGCTATTTGTGCGTGTGATGGCCGGGCGTGGCTTATCGTTGAACTATGAGTGATTTTGAGCCGTTTTACGATGTGAAGCATAGCTATGAAGATAACTATGAGCAAGGGCCGTTTGGGGCGTTCGCCGAGGCGCTGAAGGCGACCCCCTCAGTCACCTCCGGTGACAGCTCCCCCTATGAGGGGGAGCTAGAAAAAAAGACGTCAGATGGTGTAGTGGGGGAGCCAGGATCCGCTGCCTTCCTGGGCCAGCCGGTGAACTTGCCGTTTGGCATTCCGGCGGGGCCGCTGCTCAACAGCCGGTTCACTACGGCCGCGTTCCGCATGGGCTTCGATTTGGCCACCTATAAAACCGTGCGCTCGCGGGCATGGGGCTGCAATCCGTTCCCGAACGTGCTCGCCGTGCATCCCAAGTCGGCGGACGGCTCGCTGACCCCGGGCAGCGCAGAACTGGACGAGGGCGTACTCGCCGACACCGACTATGAGCAGCCGATCTCCATCTCCAACAGCTTCGGTGTACCCTCGCAAAGCCCGGACGTCTGGCAGCCGGATATGCGCGCGGCCATCGCCGCCGCCGGTCTCGGCCAAGTGCTGGTGCCAAGTTTCCAAGGCTCGCGCGTGGAAGGCATGAGCGAGGAAGAATACATCGCCGACCACGCCACCACCGCCCGGCTGATCAAGGAAACCGGCGCAAAGTTCATGGTAATGAACACCAGCTGCCCCAACGAAGGCCACAATCGACTGCTGTGCCACAACCCGCTGCTCGTGGGTCGCATTACCGAAGCGGTGAAGAATGAAATCGGTGACATTCCACTGATGGTCAAGCTCGCCTACATTCCCAGTGATGATGACCTGGAACTCATGGTGCGCTCCACCGTGGGCCACGGCACCGTGCAGGGCTTCAGCACCATCAACACGATTTCCGCCAAACTGGTCGACGCCAACGGCAACCAGGCACTGCCCGGCGCGGGCCGTGACCGTTCCGGCGTATGCGGCAACGCGATTCGCGGCGCTGGACTCGACATGGTCGCCCGTCTGGCCGCGATCCGCGAGAAGCTCGGTCTTGATTTCAAGATCAATGGCGTGGGCGGCGTGGTTTCGCCGGCCGACTATCAGGCATACAGAAACGCCGGTGCGGACTCGGTGATGTCCGCCACCGGCGCGATGTGGGATGCCGAACTGGCCCGCAAGATTAAGTCCAGTATCAAATAACGGCAAGGCGTTACGGTCTGCTGAACACGTGAAAACGGGTGTGGCCTGTATGCGCATGGCATTGTTCATAATGCATGTGCACGTACAGGCCACACCCGTTTTCACGTTGGCCGGACGCCGATTACTTATCGTTGATGCGGCTCAGGAATGCCTTGGTGCGTTCGTGGGTCGGGTGGTCGATAACCTCTTCGGCAGTGCCCTCTTCCACGATGACACCTTGGTTCACAAAAACCACCTTGTCGGCAACCTTACGCGCAAAACGAATCTCGTGCGTCACAATCACCATAGTGATGCCCAGCTTGGCCACTGTGCCAATCGCTTCTAGCACATCGCCCACCAATTCCGGATCAAGCGCGGAAGTCGGTTCATCGAACAGGATCGCGGTCGGGTTCAAAGCCAGTGCTCGTGCGATGGAAACACGCTGCTGCTGACCACCGGAAAGCTGAATGGGGTAATAGTCGGCGAAATCAGACAAGCCGACCAATTCCAGTTGTTTGCGGGCGATTTCGTCAGCCTCGGCCTTGGACTTCTTCTTTACCGTGCGTAGACCTTGCGTGATGTTCTGCAACGCGGTCTTGTTCTTGAACAGGTTGTAGTCCTGGAACACCATGGCGGTTTGACGGCGAAGTGCCAGTGCATCGGCATGTTTGATTTTCTTGCCGCAATCAACACTGACTCCACCGATGGTAATGACACCCGAATCCGGGGTCTCCAGTAGGTTCATGCTGCGTAGCAAGGTGGTCTTGCCTGACCCGCTGGGGCCAATAATGGCGGTTACCTCACCTTTGGCGGCATGCAAGGAAATGCCTTTCAGGATTTCCTTGTCGCCGAAGGATTTATGTAGGTCTTCGACGCTGATGGCGTATTCCATGACGTTCCTTTTTGATCCTATGTATTAGCGCCTAATTACGGGATTGCGCCACGCTTAGGCAGCCTTCTTGGTCTTGATAAAGCCTTGGCCGTCTTTGGCCAGTTCGTGGTCCTTGCGGCGAACGAAGCGCAAGGTGCACACGGGGTCGCCCTTGGCGATTGTGCCTTCAAGCGTGAAATCCAGGCAGGAGAATTCCTGCGCAAAAGCATGGTCTCCGGCCATGGCAACGTCGCACAAACGGGCAATCTGCTCAGGATTCTTGCTCTGCTTTACCCATTCGGTGACGTACGGGCAGTAGTGGAAATGAATCTCCAGCTCGTCGTCGTTGTCGACCACACGCTCCATCTCATAGATCTGCTCGTTGTGATCGCGGCCGAAATCATCTGCGAACTGGCGGAAGGTCGGATGCTCGCCAAGTTGCTGGGAGAATTCCTTACCGTTGTCGGCACCGTACGTCCATACGGCGTCATAGGCGAACTGATCGTCCAGGCCGTGCTTGGCGGCCTCGTCAATCATGTTGCTGATGGTTGCGGCGCGACGAGCGGAAATGTCGCGAAGGCCGTCCACCACCGGGTTGACGATGCTCGGAACATTGTTTTCGAATGCCATGAGATTTCCTTCCCTAGGATGTGTAACTGCTTGAACTACTTGTACTGCTTGAAATTATTGTTCGATGCGATGCTACTGCGTATCTGTCATCAGGCGATGACAGATACCTTTCTGCGCAACTTGGATTTCGCCTGCTTGCTTAAGAAGAAGAACGAGAACTGTTGCATGGCATCATCTTCCTTGATATTGAATTTGCCGAGTCTGGCGTACAGCAGGTTCAGCAACCATTCGGCAACCACGCATACCACCCAGTAGAGCAGTGCGGCAACCAAGTACGCTTCAAGGAAATCGTAATTCTGGCTGGCGCTGATTTTCGCCGTGCCCAACAGCTCGACAACGCCGACCAGAGAGGCAACGCTGGTGCCCTTGAGCAGCCATATAAAGTAATTGCCCATATCGGGGATAGACACCACAACTACCTGCGGCAGCAGAATATGCCAGATGATTTCTCGACGGCGCATGCCGCATGCCTTGCCCGCTTCAATCTGCCCGTGGTCAATGGCACGAACCGAGGAAACCACTACGTCGGTAATGTATGCGCCGAAGTTCAATCCCAGTGCCAGTACCGCGGCCGGGAAATACGGCGGGTTGCGCGGGTCGAAATGATAGCCGAGGAATCCGTCGAGACCTTTGGCCACGATGGGCACCGCGTAGTAGCAGAACAGCAGCTGAATGACCAGCGGCACGCCCTTGATAAACGTATTGATGACGATGACCAGTTGCTTGAGTACGGGGATGCGTACCAGAATAAAGGCGCCGCAGGCGACGGCGAACAGCAACGCCACAAGCATCGACCATAAGGTAAGTGTGATAGTAGCGGGCAGTGCGCGCAGCAGGACCGGAATATCCTGCCCCATGAATTCGTAATCCAAAGTCATAGTCTCACGCCTTCCCGTAACGCTGGTAGTGCTTTGCAGCCAGATTGAATAGCAACTCGAGAATCGCAACCAGTACGAAATAGATAACTGCGGCGACGCCGAGCACCCACAGCCTGCCTACGCCGGAATTCAAGCCAATCATGCGATCCGCATAGCCCATGACTTCAATTGCGCCGATAGTGTAGGCCAGTGAGGCGCCTTTCAGGACATCAATGGAAAGATTCTTCAAATTGAGTACAGCATTCTGCAGCGTTCCCGGCACAATGACATGGAAGAAGCATTGCAGACGGCTGAAACCAATGCTGTAGCCAGCTTCGATCTGGCGGTAATCCATAGCGAGATATCCGCCACGATACGCTTCAGCCACAAAGCATGACAGGTTCAGTGTGGTGGCGATGATGTAGAACGTACCTGCCGACCAATCATTGATATCAATGCCAATGATGAGGAGCAGTCGAGGAAGGCCATACAGAATCAGAAACAGCTGTACCAGCTGGGGAGTGCCTCGGAAAAAGGACACGAACAGCGATACCAGCCAGTACACGACGCCAGTGCCACGCAGCCGTGCTTGGCAGATGAACACTGCCAAAATCGCGGCAATGATGCTGGGCGCCAGCGTGTACACCAACGTCATCGGAACGTATTGAAGCATGCCTGGCAATACATTCACTATGATTTGCAATCCGGAATCCATATGGCCCCTCGTATAGTTATTCAGCGAATCTCAAGCGAAATACAACTGAGATCAGCCGTTGTCGGCAATGCCGAGCTTCTCGGCAAGGGCGAAGTTATCCTGCTTGAACCACTTCTTGGTCAGACCGGCCAAGGTGCCGTCCTTGGTGAGGGCCTCGATGGACTTGTTCACCTGCTGCTGCGCGTCCTGGTTCTTCTTGTTGAGCAGGAAGACGGTGTCGCGGCCGTCGACGGCGTCGGTGACCTTCATCGGGTATCCGAGGCTGTCCTTGACGCCATCGAACTGGTCCTTGGACAGGTAAACGGCGTCATATGTACCGTCGTGCACCTGCTGGATCATGTCGGTGAAGGTCGGCTGGGTGGAGGAAGCCTCCATCTTGATCTTGACGTTCGGGTGCTTCTTCTGCCAATCGCGGAAAGCAACGTAACGGCCATCGGTGGACTCGATCGGCACCACGGACTTGCCGTTGAGGTCTTCCATGGTCTTGATTTTGCTGTTCGGGTTCACAATGAGGTTCAGGAAGTAGTAGTTGTACGGCTTGGTGACCAGGTAGTCCTTCTCACGAGCCGGCGTGCGGAAGAAGGTGCCGCTGACCAGATCGTACTTGCCTTCCTTGAGGCCAATAAGTGCATTCTGGTATTCAAGAGTCGAGTACTCGAGCTTGATGTTCTTGTTCTGATCGTCGATTTTCTTCAGAACTTCGTATTCAAAGCCTGCGGGGCTACCGTCTTTTTCGGCGTATGCATACGGTTTGTTCGGCACGACCAGTGCGACTTTCAGTGTTTTTTCACCGCTATCAGCGGCTTGCGCGGAACCGCAGGCGGCCAAACCGGTCAGAGTGCTCAGCGCGACGACGGCCGCAAGAGCTTTTACCGCCGTCTTTTTCAGTGAGTATGAGTTCATTTGGAGGTGGCCCCTCTCTATCTAACCATGTTCTCCAGTGTTACGTGTCAGTGCAGGACCTCACCGTATGCAAAGTGCGGTGGTATCTATTGCAGCAACGGGCAATAGTGTATAGCGGTGAAACGCTGGAAAGGAGCCGTTTATCACTATTGCTTATAGAGATTATTGATAACGATGTCTCAACGTCAATGAAACCAAGGGATACTGATACGCAAAAAATGGCGAAAGTTCCATGATAGTCGAGTTGTAATTGGAAATCAATACCTAATGTACATAACAGGTAGTTATGTTGCACACTTGACTGAAACGGTGGACGGAAGCTGCGGCAAGAGAACGAACGTCCGTAAGTATGCGGCTCGACGAGACCCTCGCATACTTACGGACGCTTTCGCTGCCGACAGCTCACGTATCGTGCAAGATGCAGGCAGATCGATGGATTTTACTCAGCCGCCGCCTTCATGGCCACGGCGCCGACGTAGTAGACCGGCTTGTCGAAGTTGGGCTGGAACAGGAAGTCCACATTGGCAAGCTGGTCGATGGTGAAGCCGGCCTGAATGGCCATGGAAATCACGTTCGCCGCGCCGGAAATGTCGGCCTTGGAGCAGAACTGGCCACCCTTGACCTTACGAGTCTCAGGATCCCAGGTCAGGATCGACGTGACCGGCGTGGTGGTGAGCATGAAGTCCGGGCGGTAATCCTCGGTGAGCGAGGTCTCGTGGACCGTGAGTCCGCGGCGTTCGGCACCCGCGCGGGTCAGGCCGGAGGCGGCGAGCGAGAGATCATACAATTGCACGGCGGACGTGGCCTGCGTACCCAGGTATTTCACGATCGGCGCCTCGATGTTGCGGCCGACTAGCAGGCCCTGGCGCACCGCGTTGGTGGCCAGCGGAATGTAATCGTGCTGGCCGGTCGGGTTGTAGAACACGGTGGCGGAGTCACCGGCGGCATACACGTCCGGCACGGAAGCCTGCATGTAGTCGTCCACCACGATCGCGCCGTTCGGCAGCATGTCCACCTTGCCCTTGAGCAGGCCGGTGTTCGGCAGGAAGCCGACCGCCAGGATTGCCATCTCGGCAGTGTATTCGCCCTTTTCGGTGACCACGGTGACCGTATTGTCGTCGTTGTCGTGGAATTCCACCACTTTCTGGCCGAGCGCGAGCGTTACGCCGTGCTCTTCGAACGCCGCCGCCACCTGATCGGTGATGGTCTTGTCGAAATTATTGGCTAGCGGGCGGTCGAGCCCGTCCACCAGCGTGGTCTTGACGCCGGTGACGCTGAACTGCTCGGCGATCTCCGCGCCGATGTAGCCCGAACCGATGACCACCGCGGACTTGGCGGTCTTGGCCTTCTCCTTGATGGCGATGGCGTGATCCCAGTTCTTGCACAACAGTACGTGCGGGCTATCGATGCCGGGAATCGGCGGGATTACGGGGCGGGAGCCGGTGGTTACGACCAGTTTGTCGAAAGCGAGGGTTTGCTCGGTCGCCGCGTCGCCGTCTTCCAGTGAGCGGTAGGTGAGAGTCTTGGCGTCAAGATCCACGTCGGTCACATCGGTGCGCATGTGCATGGTCGCACCGGCTTCGGCCAAGGCGGCGGGAGATGAGTAGAACATCTTCTTCGGGTCGGACACGTGGTCGCCCACCCACAGGGCGATACCGCAGGAGAGGAAGGAGAGCGTGCCGTTGCGCTCAAAAACGTGGACGGTCCAATCGGGATGCTCGGCGAGAATCGAAGTGGTGGCGAACGTGCCGGCGTGCGTACAGCCGATAACGGCGACTGTGGTCATGAATGCTCCTTTGCTTGTGGCCATGGCGTCAGGTGCCATTGCCCTGAATCGTAGCGTAGAAGCATGAGGAACACCGTGGGCTCAGCTGTGAGGAAGATCACGTTTATCGGAAAACGGAAGATTTCGTCCTGCAGTCGAAAGGGGGTATTAGAAGGGGGTGCAAAAGGGGGTATGAAAGAGTCGGTTATGCCAAGCCGGAGTTCGGCTTCAGGCGCATTTCACGGAGTCAGCACATGGGTTATGGCAAACTGGACGATAGCGTTTTTTGAATTGCTTGTATATAGGAGAGTGGCGTGGCTGAGAATCCGGATGACGTGCTGCATGTCGAGGGCGGTAAGCCGCTGAATGGCACGATCAAGGTGCGTGGCGCAAAGAACTTCGTGAGCAAGGCCATGGTCGCCGCACTGCTGGCGCCGGGCAAGTCGGTGCTGAAGAATGTGCCGGAGATCCGCGATGTGCATGTGGTCTCCGATTTGCTGCGACTGCACGGCGTGGATGTGGACGTGAACGGCGAGAAGGGCATCGTGACCATCGACGCCAGCCATGTACAGCTGGCCGACGTGGCCGACGTGGATACGCTGTCCGGCTCCTCCCGCATTCCGATTCTGTTCTCTGGCCCGCTGGTGCACCGTCTGGGTGAGGCGTTCATCCCGGCCCTCGGCGGCTGCGCAATCGGCGGCCGTCCTATTGACTTCCACTTGGAGACCCTGCGCAAGCTCGGCGCCACCGTGGATAAGGAACATAAGGACGGCATTCACATCACTGCGCCGAATGGTCTGCATGGTGCGAAGATTCACCTGCCGTACCCGTCTGTAGGTGCCACTGAGCAGACTTTGCTGGCCGCCGTGCTCGCGGAAGGCAAAACTGAGCTCTCTGGCGCCGCCACTGAGCCGGAAATTATGGACTTGGTCTGCGTGCTGCAGAAGATGGGCGCCATCATTTCCGTGGATGTGGATCGCACGTTCCGTATTGAAGGTGTCAAGGAGCTGCAAGGCTACACGCACACTTCGCTGACCGATCGTATTGAAGCTGCCTCTTGGGCGTCTGCGGCGCTTGCCACGCGCGGCGACATCTTCGTCAAGGGTGCCACCCAGCCGGAGATGATTACCTTCCTCAACGTGTTCCGCAAGGTGGGCGGCAAATTTGAGGTGACCGATAAGGGCATTCGTTTCTGGCATCCGGGCGGTGACTTGAAGCCCGTGGCCATCGAAACCGACGTGCACCCCGGCTTTATGACCGATTGGCAGCAGCCGCTCGTGGTGGCTTTGACTCAGGCGAATGGTCTGTCGATTGTGCACGAGACCGTGTACGAGAACCGTTTCGGCTTCACCAAGCCACTGGTCGAGATGGGTGCCACCATTCAGCTCTATCGCGAATGCCTGGGCTCCCTGCCCTGCCGTTTCCAGCAGCGTAACTACAAGCATTCCGCTGTGATTTTCGGTCCGACCCCGCTGACCGGCCGCGATATTGACGTGCCGGATCTGCGCGGTGGCTTCTCGCATCTGATTGCTGCGCTGGCTGCATCCGGTCCGTCCGATGTGCATGGCATCTCGTTGATTGACCGTGGCTATGCCGACTTCCGTGGCAAGCTCGAGGCGCTCGGCGCCGACTTCGACTGATCTTCCTGGCTTCTCTCATTGAGAGAAGCCAGGACTGTATTGAGCCGTTTAGTCCTCGAATTGTTTGGACAGCGGCACGAGCATCGCCGTGATTATTCCGAACAATACGGTGGAGATGAACAACACTGCTGCTACCGGCATCCGGTCATAGGCCCATCCGTACACCATCTGGCCGAGCGGCTGGGCGCACATGCTCACAGCCGCGGCCATGGACATCACTTTGCCGGTCATCGCTTCAGGAGTATTGAGTTGGATGGTGGGCACGGCGATGAGGTTAGTGAAACAGCTGGCAATCATTGTGCCACAAGTGAAGATGATGAGTATCATGAGCTTGGTCCATGCGCCGACCGGCAGCAGGAATACTATGCCCTGTGGAACCATGGCTAACGCGAGTGCGGCCATCAATCCTGGCAACCAGCGCATGGTGAGTTTTGCGGCGAACAGGCCGGCGATGAAGGCGCCTGCTACTCCGGAAACGCCAATCAGACCGTCGGCGATGCCATACACGGTGGCATTGAAGCCCAGCACGGTGCGAATCGTGTAGGGGAAACCGACGCCGGAGTATCCGATGAGAACGAAGTTCAGTGCGGCTGAGAACAACAACAGTTTGAACACGTTGGGACGGTCTTTCACAAGGAATCGTATGCCGGCTTTGAGGTCTTCGATTGGTGTCGGAAGTTCTTCGTCTCCGCGGTCAGGTGCGCTGAGACGGATAAAGCATTCGAGCGCGGCCGCGCCGGCAAAGCTCACGATGGTGATGATCATCATGAGGCGAATGCCGAACATGGCATATAGCACGCCGCCGAGGAAGCTTGGCAGCAGGGAGCTCAACTGCTGAACCTGATTGATCACAGCCATGCCTTGGCGCATAGTGGCAGGGCCGTACTGCCGGAACATCTGGGGGAGCGCGGCCTGTACGGTCGGCGTCTCGAACGCGCCGAGTACGGCGAGCAGCACCTGCATGGTGGCGATGGCCGCGATATTGAAGCCCGCGGCGGCGAAAACGATGGCGCTCGCCAGCACGAGCGTGGCGGAGATGGCGTCGAGTGCCACCATGATCGTGCGGCGGTTGACGCGGTCGGCCAGCACACCGCCGAACGGGGAGAGCAGGATGGTGGGCACGATGGATACGGCCAGAATCGAGGCGAAGATGGTGGCCGAGCCGGTTTCGTCCAGCACCCACATCGACATGGCGAAACGCAGCATCATATTGCCGAACAGCGAAATACCCTGGCCGGCGACCAACAGCACGAAGTCGCGGGAACGCAGCGGGCGCTGGGGGCTGTTGTCGTTCTTGCGTTTTATTGCTGTGTTCATTGTGAGCCTTTCCTTGGCTCCCCTCTCTGAGGGGAGCTGTCGCCGCAGGCGGCTGAGGGGAGTCTGTCGAACGTCATCATGCCTTTGGCGGTCATTTCGATAAGTTCGTCGTCGAAAATCGGCACGCCAATCGCGCTGAGCATGGCTGCCAGACACCGTACGCGGTACTCCATCTCGGACAAACTCGCCGGATAGAAATACGGCATCAGCCAGTAGTTGGGCAGGAGCGAGAGCAGCTCGGCGGCCTCTCGCGGATATGCGGTGGGGATGGAGCCGTCTTTGACGCCCTCTTCAATCAGCGGCAGGAACCGTTCGGGCAGGTGCTTGCTCCAGATCCGCATGTTTGCGGCGAACGAAACCGGGTCGCTCAGCATGGGCATGGCGGCGCGCATGATCTGCACATGGTCCTGTGCGGTCATCGAATAGTGCCACAATATGCGGAACTTTTCGAGAGCGGTGAGGTCGCTGCGGCCCATCACCGATTCGTTGAAGTCGTCCTGCACGTCGTTGTCCCGTTTGATGAGCTCTTCGAAGATGTCTTCCTTGGATTTGAAATGATGGTAGATCGCGCCTTTGGAAAGGTCGCCGAGTTCGTCCACGATGTTCTGGATGGAGGTGTGCTCGTAGCCTTTGGTTATGAACAGCTGTTGCGCGGCGTCGAGAATGCGATTGCGCGTCACCTCGGGGTGCGCGTTACGTGCCATGCTGGCCTCCCTGCGGTATGCGGTATGCGGCGTTGCCGATCACTATAGATACCGACCGACGGTATGTATAGCAGTTCCGGTGAGCCCCCAACGTTTTCAGGGGATTGCTGATGGCCGATTTTCGCTTGGTATGTTTCGGAACATTGCGGGGGCGGTCTATAGGCATACCGGACCGCAAGTGTCGCCGTTCTCGGTATCCTTAGAAGAATGAGTCCTGAAGCCTTAAGTGAACTGATTTCCAGCATCGCCCACAACCTCGTCGCAGCCGGTCAAGCCGGAGAACTGACCGACGAGCTGATCCCGCCCATCGACAAGCTCGCCGTCATGCGCCCGAAGGACCGCGCGCACGGCGATTGGGCCTCCAATATCGCCATGCAGCTGGCCAAGAAGGCCGGCATGAAGCCGCGCGATCTGGCCGAGCCATTCGCCGCCGCGCTCGCCGAAGCCGACGGCATCGCCAAGGTCGAGGTGGCAGGCCCCGGCTTCATCAACATCACGCTTGACTCCGCCTCGGCCGCCGCCGTGGTGGACACCGTACTCGCCGCCGGTGCCGTGGTCGACCCCGACAAGCATCTCAACAAGGTCAACGAATACGGCCGCAACGCCCATCTGGGCGGCCAGACCCTGAATCTCGAGTTCGTCTCCGCCAACCCCACCGGTCCGATTCACATCGGCGGCACTCGTTGGGCTGCCGTCGGCGATGCCATGGCCCGCGTGCTCGAAGCCAACGGCGCCAAGGTGGTGCGCGAATACTACTTCAACGACCACGGCGAGCAGATCAACCGCTTCGCCAAGTCACTGGTCGCCGCCTGGGCCGAGGCCAACAAGCTTGGCGGCGCCGGTTACCAGACCGAAACCCCGTGCGACGGCTACAAGGGCGCCTATATCAACGAGATCGCCGCCCGCGTCGAAGCCGAAGCCAAGGCCGACGGCGTGAACCTGACCGCGTTGGCCCACCAGGATCAGGGCCTGAACGATGACGGTGAACCGCTCGGCGAGGACGACACCGAAGTGCGCGAGGAATTCCGCAAGCGCGCAGTGCCGATGATGTTCGACGAGATTCAGAAGTCCATGAAGGACTTCCGCGTGAACTTCGACGTCTGGTTCCACGAGAACAGCCTCTACGCCGACAAGAAGGTCGAAGCCGCCATCGAAGAGCTCAAATCTCACGGCGATATCTACGACAAGGACGGCGCCACTTGGTTCGAATCCACCAAGCATGGTGATGACAAGGACCGCGTGATCATCAAGTCCAACGGCGAGTTCGCCTACTTCGCCGCCGACATCGCCTACTACTGGGACAAGCGCCACCGCGCCGAAAACCCGGCCGACGTGGCCATCTATATGCTCGGCGCCGACCACCACGGCTATATCGGCCGCATGATGGCCATGTGCGCGGCCTTCGGCGACGAACCCGGCAAGAACATGCAGATTCTCATCGGCCAGCTGGTCAACGTGATGAAGGACGGCAAGCCCGTGCGCATGTCCAAGCGCGCCGGCAACGTCGTGACCATCGACGACCTGGTCTCCGTGGTCGGCGTGGATGCCGCCCGCTACTCGCTGGCCCGCTCCGACTACAACCAGAACTTCGACATCGACTTGGCTCTGCTCGCCTCGCACACCAACGACAACCCGGTGTACTACGTGCAGTACGCGCACGCCCGCTCCAAGAACGTGGACCGCAACGCAGCCGCCGCCGGCATCAGCTACGAGGGTGCCGACCTGGCCCTGCTCGACACCGAGGCCGACGGCGAAGTGCTCGCCGCCCTCGCCCAGTTCCCGAGCGTGCTCGCCACTGCGGCCGACGACCGCCAGCCGCACAAGGTGGCCCGTTACCTCGAAGAACTGGCCGCCACCTATCACAAGTGGTACAACGTGGAGCGCGTGGTGCCGATGGCCCTGACCGATCCGGAAACCCGTGGTGACGACGAGGCCCGCAAGGCCCTGGAAATCGCCAAGAACCCGGAGCCGGCCCGCGCCGCCGCCCGCCTGAAGCTCAACGATGCCGTCCAGCAGGTCATCGCCAACGGTCTTGACCTCCTCGGCGTTACCGCCCCCGAAAAGATGTGATTATGCCTATTTCTCCAATTTGGCCGGCCGCCACGGCCGTGAATGCCAATGGTGCCATCGCATTTCATGGACGCACCGCCGAATCCCTGTTGGACGAGTTTGGCTCGCCGCTTTACCTCATCGATACCGATGAGGTATCGGCCCGTGCCAAGCACTTCGTACGCGCTGCAGCCGAGGCATTCAACACCTCCACCACGCACGTGAGCTTTGCCGGCAAGGCGTTCCTGTCCAAGGAAATCGTGCGACTGGTCGCCGAGGCTGGCATGTTTGTGGACACCTGCACGATGGGGGAGATGCGAATCGCCCTCGCTGCCGGTGTGCCCGGCCGCCGCCTAGTGCTGCATGGCAACAACAAGTCCGATGATGAAATCGCGCTGGCTATCGAACAGGGCTTCGCCAAAATCGTGGTCGATGAGCCTAATGAGCCGGAGCGCATCGCCGCCATCGCCCGTAAACTCGGCAAGCGTGCCCGCGTGATGCTGCGTGTCACTGTCGGCGTGCATGCCGGTGGTCACGAATACATCTCCACCGCTCACGAGGATCAGAAGTTCGGCGTCCCGCTGCTGGCGGCCGGAGCCGACGCCGCAGTGCTCGACGTGCTGAACAACCTGACGGACGTGACACCTGCCGC
>ERZ1031885.585-NODE-585-length-14721-cov-5.567026_pt1 | contig 14721 bp, 15 predicted proteins | sample MGYA00518168_ERZ1031885 | MGnify/ENA primary metagenome ERZ1031885 (study PRJEB33719, sample SAMN04261269) | wastewater metagenome | biome: rural village; feature: human; material: feces | host: Homo sapiens | place: El Salvador | collected 2014-01-14 ...
ATAAATCGCTCATTTTAAGCTATTCAGCAGATTTTAGCGTAATTTTATAAAAAAATCCCCAGAGGTAACTAAATAATAGATATAAGGCATAGATGTCGCCCCATAATATTGTGACAATCCATTTAAGTACAAACAATACATGCTGTCAGCTATAACAGCATTTTCTTTAGCCGTTTCTTCGTTAAAAACAGAATAAATGTTATTCATGTATTTATTTAATTCGTTATCTAAATCCAATCTAATCTGTTTCTGGTACAATTCTGCCAATATAAGTTTGTTATTTGCCGCCCAAATATGATTTGGAGTCAATAGTGAATCAACTATAGTGCCTCGTTTTGAATATAATTCTATTGCTTTTTTGTATTCTTTATTTTCAGAATATTTTTTTCCCAATAATGATAACGAGTCCGCCTCGTTCATTATTCGATAATCTACAGGATACGCCCTATAATATAAAGCAGTTAATTGATTTTCTTTTGCTTCCTCTATTCGACCTAACTTATATAATGAATTTCCAAGAAACATTGCGGTATAGACTATACGTTGTGGTCTTGTATCTTTCCATATCAAAGTGTCTATACCTAAAAGATTTTTAAAAATATCTGCTGCCTCTTTGTACTTTGCTTCATTATATAATTCAACACCTACTGCAAACATTGCATTAGATTTTGACACCATCTGTTTATTCTGTGAAAATAGGTTCACAGAACACACGAGAAATAAAATTGTAATTAGCAAATTTCTATTCATAGCGAAGTATTGATAATATTAGGAGGATGCATTATAAGTCTATGATACATCCTCCTTATATGTTCGTAATATTAGAATCCACTCATCCCATTATTGTTAGCCAATCCCAACTTGTCTATTACATCTTTAGTAATGATGCTTGCAGGAGCTTTCAATGTTGTTATGACCCACGATTTTGTAAGTTCGTCCCAACGTTGATTGGAGATAGTTTGCCAACTGCTTGCAAAGAAGTTTTCCTTTGGCTGCATTCCCTTACGGCGTTTTCTATCTTCTTTCCACTTTTTTCTATACTGCTCTGTGACATCACAGGTTTCTTTCAGTGTAATGTCAAGTTTGTACTCTCCTGTTCCCCAACTGTTCTTATAATTATCGTTTTCGTCACGATACCCCATATAAGAACGTGGAACAATAAAGCTCTCACCTAAAACTTTGTAAGCAGGAGCATCATTGGCATTGCGAACATAGTGCAGATATCCCTTATTATCTAAGACACTTTGGTCAACAGGTATATTTATCGAGAACTCTCCTAACTCCTGATTCTTCTGCAACTGTACAATTTCATTCATCCATGAAGATAAAAGTTTAATGTTCATAGAGAGAGTAAAGTTCTTTCTCTCTTCAAATGAAAATGGTATATCCAATGAAGAGTTTGGCAGATTGGAATGCGTTGGGCTGATAATCAATGTATCAAGAACCAACTCAAATTTTGAATGGTTAATGATTCTATTGATTTTAGAGCGATCAATATGACAGGATATATAGAAAACAGTGTCTTTGTTTTCTTTTCTCAAACAACCAATCCCATCAAAACGCATACCCTTAGGATCCATAGCACCATCAAAAGAGGTCTGTTTATAAAAGTCGTTAACCTCAGAAACTGTGCTGATTTGTGTTTGATAAACATTCTCTTGTTTGACAGTCTCTTCCCATTCTTCTTTCAACCGTGAGTTGCGGGTTAATAATGCACCTATGGCGTTTACACCTAAATCAATGAAAGATGTAACATAGCCAGAAGCTATGCCTTTTCCTGCTTCTTTGCTTGCATTAAACAAGTCTCCAAGATAACCTCTTGAAGTGCCAAGTTCTTCACTCTGCTTTGCGATTTCATCTGCAAGTTCATCACTTGTATAAATGAATGTTTGGTATTCTACTCCTTGCGCTTTGCTATACAATGTCCAAAAGAGACAGAGTAAAATAATAATAGACTTTTTCATAAATATTTTTCCATTTATTTAAAAACTTACTTGAATATTTACAAAAACAACCAAAAGGGGTCAAAACCTGATGAGTCGTGGTCTTCAATCTTTTCAGATTCTATTTCCGTTATTTTCCATTCATCAGAAAGTTGATGTAGCCAATCAAAAAAATCTTTAGTTACTTCCATTTCAGACTCATGTGGCTTATATTTCCGTCTAAAACGTTTTCCTATTTTTGTCGTGTCAAAATTAGAATCTTCTTTTTTGTCATAAAACCATGAACTCTTATTGAGGTCAAAGTCACCATTCCAACGTTCATATGTTCCCATGATAAAATATTTCGGTTCCTTGTTTATCTTGTTGTCCTTTTTGTATCTTTGGTAAAAGATTTTTAATCCTTTTAAGACAATTCGCTGGTGGAAAACGCATTTACAACCCATCTCTTTACCATAAATTTTTTCTGTAAAACAATATGTTTCAAGATTGCTTATTGTCAAAGAGTCTATTTTTCCTTTGGGAGTAAGAGCATTAGTCCGCCAACATTGTATGTAAGCATCACGAAGGACACCACCCTGAAAGGCTTTGGGGTATATATATGTACCTTCAAGTTCTCCAAGCTCACGCTGTCCTTTGCAATCTCGTACAGCAGATATAAGTTGTGCATTTGCGCAAAGGGTTGAGAACAGCATTAATAAAATATAAATAAATCTCATGATTGTAAGGGATAATAAAAAAGCGTGCAACCGTTCCTATGCTTGCCTTTCTATAGGTTACCGCCAAGTGACCTTCACGTACAACAAGCAAGGAACAGTCCACGCCTATAAGCGTGAACCTTCCTACTGCTTGTTCTCGTACGTTGAATGTTTGGCGGTATTCATAGAAAGAGAACAAGAGCATTAAAGCTCAATATCCCAAAAGTATAGAACGGAAACGCTCGGTAAAAAATTGAGGTGAACCTCTGTTTTAGTCTCTGTTGAGGAAAGGCTATTCTGAGAACAGCTCAATCCTTAGCGTTTCATTCTTGTGTATCTATCTGTTTCTTATTAAATCAATTTTAAGTTCGACAATCTGTTAACTTGTAATCTTAACGAATGGCATCAAATCCATACATCATATATTACCCCACAAAAGTAGTAAAAAGTCCTGTCATAAAAGAAAAAACTTAAATAAATCAACGCAACAATTACGAAAAAAGGATAATTTTGAGCCTTATTTCACTTGTATTCGTAGTCTGATTGCGTCAATGAAATCCAGTTGGTATATTGCCGCAGCGTGGTAATCGGATGGAAGATAAGGATGGGAGATGGGATGGAAGATACTTACATTTTTCAGATATCTACCAGCCTATTTGAGTTTAGCTTACCGTTCATAATCGGCGAATTAGAACGACAGAAATCCGAGAATGGAAGATATGGAAGATTTTTTACGCAACTGATATTATTTAAACCAAATCTGGAACATATTGACTGGCAGCAGGTCAATGCACAACCACAATCTTCAGCGTTCTCTCGCCCACTTTCAGGACATACACGCGGTACAAAGTTACATATTACAACACGTCGTAAGCAGGCAGCAGAAAAGTTACCTCAATCTGGGCATACGATTACAGCAGCGATGTAACACCATTACACCACTGCGGTAACACCCGTTTTGCACCGCGGTAATCGTCCTACCACGGGAGCAATTCATTCCAATTATCCCATTTGGAGTATTTGTTTGTTAATAATACTAATAAAAGCAAGCAGATATAATACTTTTCGGAAAAAATTATTACCTTTGTTGTAGTTTTGAACCCAAACGATTGAGAACACCCCGCATAAAGTTGATATTTTTTTTAAACATCATATTTTGGTAAAATTTAGTTATTTAGGAGAGCATTTCAAGTGATTGAAGTGCTCTTCGCTTTTTATAGGCTGGAGGATGTCTGTCTGCAGCTGGGAGACAAACTGGTAGATAGCCCTCTGCGGCTGGTAGATAGCCTGGGAGATAAAGCCATTTTTCAGAAATCTACCAGCCGATATTGTTCACGTTTACCACTAATACTCAGCGAGTTGCACAGATAAGAATCGGCGGCTGGAAGATATGGTAGATTTTTTCGCAAAACAATTTTTTATTATTACAATCCGGTAAAACTAATAATGGGGTTATAAACGGGTATACACACAAAAAAAAACGACTAAGCGTTGAAACCAACTCTTAGTCGTCTACAGTACCCAGACCCGGGCTCGAACCGGGATGGGTTGCCCCACTGGTGTTTGAGACCAGCGCGTCTACCGATTCCGCCATCTGGGCATTGGCGTTTTGCGTGTGCAAAGGTACGCTTTTTATTTCGTTCCGCAAAACTTTTGAAGCAAAAGTTTTGCGGAAGCGGTTGTTTTAAGAGCCTTTTTACTTTTTTACTCTTTTACTTTTTTACTTTTAATAGTTTTCTGCCTTCAGCTCGAAGTACGCCTTCGGATGCTTGCAAACCGGGCAGAGCTCCGGAGCCTGCTTGCCTACAACGATGTGACCGCAGTTGCGACACTGCCAGATGCAATCGCCGTCGCGAGAGAACACAACGCCGTCCTCAACGTTCTTCAGGAGTTTGCGATAGCGCTCCTCGTGGTGCTTCTCGATAGCACCGACGCCACGCATAGCAGCAGCAATCTCTGCGAAGCCTTCCTCGTCAGCCTCCTTAGCCATGCGATCGTACATGTCGGTCCACTCGAAGTTCTCGCCAGCAGCAGCGTCCTTCAAGTTCTCTACGGTGTCCTTGATGGCACCACCCTGCAGATACTTGAACCACATCTTTGCGTGCTCCTTCTCGTTCTGTGCTGTCTCCTCGAAGAGAGCTGCAATCTGCTCATAACCCTCCTTGCGAGCCTTCGATGCATAGTATGTGTACTTGTTGCGTGCCTGCGACTCACCTGCGAATGCCTCCTGCAGGTTGCGCTCTGTCTTTGTTCCTTTAAGTTCCTTCATAATGATTATTCTTTAAGCCATTTTTATTTTGTTTATGCAAAGATACAGATAAAGTTTGAAACTGCAAAGGGTTACTTGTAATTTTTACAAACTAATTTCTTTTATAACCTCCGCAACCTCCTTTGCACAGCGTTCGTCGTTGAACATTCGCTCAGCAAGTTCGCGTCCGCGACAGCCCATCTTGCGTGCTTCTTCGGGGTGAGCGGCTATGTATTCGACGGCTCTCTGCCACCCCTCGACGTCGCCGTATTCGACGGAGATGCCGCAGCCAAGACTATCGAAGTCGACAGGTATCTGCGGATTGCGACTGCAGATGATGGGCAGACCGAGAGCAAGCGCTTCCACAACAGTGGTGAGTCCGGCGGTGTAGCGTGTGCGATGGCAGCAGATGACAACACAGTCGGTTTTCGCCACTTCGCGAGCTATCTCGTAAGGCAGCAGTCCGCATATCTTCACCACGTCGATGTTGTCGGCGGGCTTGCAGCGCTCCACGGCTTCGAGGTTGGGGTTGGGCACGTTCGGGTTCGGATTTATGCCTATATATAATATAAGGTGGCGACCGGTGCGGTTGAACGCTTCGATGAGCGTGGGCTGGTCGCGCTGCTCCTTGCCTGTGGCGATGAAAGATGGTGAGGTGGTGAAATGTTGAGGTGGTGTTGTGGTGAGGTGTTGAGGTGATGAGACTTGCTCCGCTTTGAGTTCAGCCTTTATCTTATCATAAAAAGCGAGGTCGGCACCCCAATGCCCTACGACGAGCTTGCGCGGATCGGCTTTCGGCGCCTTAAGCGAGTCGTCGACGAGTTTCTGCGAGAAGAAGATCAGGCGGTCGAAGCCTTTGTAGAAGAAGCGACCGAGCAGTTCGCGAAGTCGACTCTTCGACTTCACAATGGGCTGGTGGTGCCACACGACGATGGGTTTGCGGAACAAACCGAGTGCACGCAGCAGCACGACGAGTTCGAGACCTTTGTAATGGGTGGCGTAGATGGCGTCGAAACGCTCGCGACACGTGAGCACACGCCACGCCGTATAGATCGCAGTCTTCAGTCGGGAGAGTTCGTGCTTCGGCGAGCGGTGATACACCACATCGACGCCGTTGTCGGCAAGGTGGCACGCTCCGTAGAGAAAATGCGACGGGAACTCGCCCTCCGCCATGCGACGGAGGCAATACTGTATGTTCTGCGTATGGTAGAAATAAACCTTCATAATATGTATGGAGCTGTAACGTGGAAGACCGCCGGATGTCAACGGTAGGTCTTGCCTACGAGGTAGCGGTAGTTGTAAATCTGCATGAACGGATGGAGCACGGCTCGCAGAAACGCAATGGGGTCGATCTCGTGGGTGTAGAAGATGCGGTGGCGATAGCGCACGTACATTCGTAGCAGACCAAGGAAAGCCGGCAAGCCCTTGCCCGTTTCATAACCGAGGAGACGCAAGCCGTCGTGGAAGATGGCGTTGTCGGTGGTAGGAAGAGCAGTCTTCGACTTGCGTTCTACCCAAAGCAGGAAGTCGCGGCGAGCGGCGAAGTGGGCGTTCATCCAGGGCTTCACCTTCGAATAGTTGCGCACGCCGTACCACACCATGTAGGCTGCATTGTCGGCAGACCGCACACGATGGGCGTCGACGCCAACGTATGTGGCAGCCTCGGCATAGCGGCGCTGGCGCACAAGCACCTTATCGAGCAGCACGATGCTGTCGAGAGCCGCAGCAGCAGTGGCTGTCATCACGTCGTAGCATGTGCGGCGGTATATCTCGGGACACTCCTCCTCGGTAGGTATCACGTCGAGCAACTCGCGACGCAACATCTGACAGTGGCCCATCATCGAGGCATAGAACAGACGGATGAGGTTGCAGTTGGGTCGGCGACTGTCGTAGCGCACCTCGGCACCGGTCTCGGTGAACGGCACCGATCGGCAGACACACATCATGTTCTGACCGATAGCGGCGCTTTGCTCCTCGAGCTTCGTAGGTAGCCAGATGTCGTCCTGGTCGCAAACGGCGATGAGGTCGGCTGTAGCGCGGCGCATGGCTGAGAAGAAGTTGCGGTTGATGCCCTGCTGCTGCGCGTTCTGATAGACACGCATCTGCACTCCGTGGGGCGCACGGCGGGCATAGTCGGCGAGCATCTCCATGGTGTTGTCGGTAGAACAGTCGTCCTGCACTATTATCTCCTTCGGCGGCTGGGTCTGCGCAAAGAGCGAGTCGAGCTGCTCTGCAAGGTGTCGACTCGCTCCGTTGTATGTACACATCACAACCGCTACGGTTTGTGTCTGCTTCATTTCGTATAAAATAATTATGTTAGCAAGAGTGTTGCGGATAGCTTTATGCCACAACACTACTTCTTTACTTCAGCCTCCTCAATCAAGTCGGGCAGAATGAATACGGCGTGAACCTTCTGCTTCTCCTTCGGCGGAACCTGCATATAATTGCGGTAGAGGTCGCTCAGATAAGCGTCGGGGTCGGCTGGCGCAGCGAAGCGCTTGCCTTCGAACTCTATCGTGGAAAGCGGGAACACGCAGTCGCGGCGGTGCATGATGCCGTAGCCGTTGTTGATAAGCACGTTCGAAATGTAGGTGTCGCACTTGCGCAAGGCGAAGGCTGCAGCCCATACCGACTTGCAGAAGAGATACTTCGCACCGAAGTAGAACAGTTCGAACGTAGCACGCCACGAGTACTGATGCGAGTGGTGCAATATGGAGTAGCACTTCGACATAGCCTTGCCGTAACGCTTGCAGAAGCGGCGCGACACGTTAGGGTAAGGAATGAACGGGAAGATATCTACGAAGAGTCCCTTCGAGTAGTCAAGCGAGAAGTCCTCATTGCCCTCAACGTAGAACGAGTTGAGGTCGCGCACCTTCATAATCGGCTCTCTGGTGTTCTCGGTCTCTGGCGTTTGCAGCACGAGTCCGCTGCGCAGTTCCTTAGGAGCAATCTCGGCAAAGCGGCGCGAGTCGTCGAGCGTCATTGCGATGTCGATATCGTCGTCCCACGGAATGAAGCCTCCGTGACGCACGGCGCCGAGCAGAGTGCCTCCGTCGAGCCAGTACTTGATGTCGTGCTTGCGACAGATGCGGTCAATCTCCTCAAGAATGGAGAGTTGCTTGAGCTGCGCACGACGGAGGTGGCGCTGTTTGAATTCGGTTATATAATCCATTTATAATTGTTTCGTTGAAGAACAGCAAGCCGAGAAGCCGACACGTCAACTCGTCGGCTTGCCTTGTTACTTGCCAGCCGCAGGTCGGCGCACGTCAATCACCTGACCCGTGCAGTCGGTGAGCAGGGTGCGCAGCGTAGCCTCAGCCACACGCTCCGGCATGAGCAGCGTCTCGTCCGGCTCGATGCCGAAGTTCTGCTGGCGCATCGGAGTCTTGGTGCGCTCAGGGTTGATGCAGTTGATGCTGATGCCGTCGGCATCCCACTCCTGCGCAACAGCCTGCACAAAGTTGACGATGGCAGCCTTTGTAGACGAGTAGATGCTGTAGAAAGCGCGACCGCGGGTGTACGAGCTGGATGTGAAGAAGATGAGCTTGCCGCGTGTGCGCTGCAGGTAAGGACGAGCACGCAGAGCCACGTTCACCGTGCCCATATAGTTGGTCTGCACAGCCTTCAGTATGGTGTCGTACTCCATCGAAGCGAGCGGTTCGCGGTTGAGCACGCCGGCGGTGTTGATAACATAGTCGATATGTCCTTCCTTCTGCTCCACAGCAGCAAGAGCCTCAGCCACCTGGTTGTCGTCGCCGACATCGGTATGCGTTGCGCCGCGCGAGAACGAGTGGACATGAGCGCCGCTCTGCTCGAGCATCTCCACGATGTTCTTGCCGATGCCGTAGCTTCCGCCGAACACTACAGCCACTTTTCCGCAGAACGACTCAGCGCCGATCTGCACGTCGTTAGGCTCGGTGCTCTTCAGCTGGAACAGCTTGTCCATCATGTATGTGTCCTCGCGATAGGTGAGCTTCATGTTGCTCTCCTCGCCACGCACCACGAAGATAGGCTCTTCGGGCAGATAGGTGCGCACCACGCCACAGTCGTCGGTAGTGCGGAAGTTGGGGTCCTTGAGTGCTTTCTCGTAAGCCTCGGCAATGAGTTGGCGGTCGAACGCCTGCGGAGTCTGTCCGCGACGCAGACGAGAACGGTCGGGGATGTTCGTGATGAAGTCGCCGTCCACCTCGATGATCGTATCGGCAGAAGGCACGGCTACGTTCACGGCGCGGTGGGTGTCGAGCGCCTTCACGACGTCATCGATGATGCGCTGGCTGACGAGCGGACGTACGGCGTCATGGAAGATGAGGTTGGCGTCTTCGTTCTGATAGGCGGTGATGGCAGAGAGCGACGAGTAGTAGCGCTCGGCTCCGCCCTTCAGTATCTTCTTCACCTTGCGCCACTTGTTGCGCAGCACGATATTCTCGAAGTCGGCAACGAGCGCCGGATTAGACACAATGGCTATCTCGTCGATATGCTGGTTGCGCTCGAACACGTCGATGGTGTGCTCCACGACCATCTTGCCTGCCACCTTAAAGAACTGTTTCGGTGTGGACATACCAAGGCGTGAGCCTACTCCACCAGCGAGTATAATGGCAATGTTTCTCTTCATAGCTGAATTGCGGGGGTTGTTGTGTTACAGTTTCTTGAACTCGGTGTATATCTTGTCGGCTATCTCGCGGAACTCCTCTTCCGAGAGCTTCAGCTTCGGGTTAGAGAAGAGCATGTCCTTCTCCGACTGCATCGGGATGAGATGGATATGTGCGTGCGGCACTTCGAGTCCGAGCACTGCCTCGCCCACCTTGATGCATGGGAAAGCGCGCTTGATGGCTACAGCCACCTTCTTTGCGAACACCTGATACTGGGCAATCTCGTCGTCCTCCATGTCGAAGATGTAGTCCACTTCGCGGCGCGGAATGACGAGTGTATGGCCCTTCACCAACGGGTTGATATCGAGGAAAGCGTAGAACTGTTCGCTCTCAGCACACTTATAGCTGGGAATCTCGCCTGCGGCGATTTTAGAGAATATATCCATAACAATAGGTTTTAAAAGTTTATTTCTACAAAATTAGTGAAAAAAACGGACAAGCACACGCATTCGCACATATTTTTATATACGCAAAAGCCAGAAACCTCAGACTCCTTGTCTGCGGTTTCTGGCTTCGAACGTATTTTGAGCGCCCAATGGGGCGATTTTTCCAATATCTGATGCGGTGCTACCACACCCTCTTTTATTCGAAAGAGATGCTATCGATGCGCAGGTGGATAGTGCCGCGCGGAATCTTAATCTCCACTTCGTCGCCCACCTTCTTGTTGAGCAGGCCCTGAGCGATAGGTGTATTGATAGAGATCTTGCCCTCACGCAGGTTAGCCTCGCTCTCGCTCACGATGGTGTAGGACATCTTTGCTTTGTTGGCGAGGTTTGTCATCACCACCTTCGACAGAATCTGCACAGTATCTGTGCTAAGACGCGATGTGTCGATAATCTTCGCCTCGGCGATAGCAACCTTCAGACGGTTTATCTTCTCTTCGAGATGAGCCTGCGCCTCCTTAGCGGCATCGTACTCTGCATTCTCGCTCAAATCACCCTTGTCGCGAGCCTCAGCAATAGCTGCAGAAGCCTTCGGACGCTCTACTGATTCGAGCTGTTTCAAATCGGCAACGAGCTTGTCGTAGCCTTCTTGTGACATGTAAGCCATGATTTCTTTGTTTGTTTTATTAATGTTTTTTCTTTACTATAACAAAAAAACAAGAATCCCGACACTGTTCCTGCTGCCGGAATTCTCATTCATCTGTCTTTATCTATTGTTTTTCAATATGCTACCGTTTCTGCTACGACAGGAGCAAAGCAGACCTTGATAGCCTTTGCGAAGTCTCACCCAGACTTGCCCGACGCCATGCTCTGCCCTCCGTGTTTAACAAAAATGGTTTGATTGTTTTTGCAAAGTTAGGCATTTAAATCCATATAAACAAGTGTTTCAGCGGAATTTATTTCCCCACTCCGTCGCCGACCAGCCTGCTGCACACCTCTTAATATAAGTAAAAATATTTGTAGGTTCGGCGAGTTTTGCTTAAATTTGTCGGAAAAAGAAACTACTTATATGACTATTATTCCAGCAACACCAGCACACGCAGCCGACATCGCTCAGCTCATAATGACGGCGATGACGGAAGATTGCTGCCAGTATCTGGCAGGCAAGGAGCACACGCTCGACGATTTCTATCACATGATGCTCGACCTCGTTCTGATGGACGACTCGCAGTACAGTTGGCGCAACGCCTTCGTGGCTGTTGACGAGGAGGCTACGGAGGGCAACGTGGAGTACGCACCGGTAGCCGGAGCCATCGTGGGCTACAACGGAGCCGACCTTCACCGCCTGCGCCGCCGCTTCCAGGAAGAAGCGCTGAAGCAGCTCCAGATGGACTACTCGCAGATGGACGACGAGACCGAAGCGGGCGAGTTCTATCTCGACTCGCTGGCTATCTATCCCGAATATCGTCGCCGCGGCATAGCACGCCAACTGCTGAAACGTGCCACCGAGCACGCCGCAAGCCTCAATCTGCCTGCAGCGCTGCTCGTCGATAAGGGCAATCCCAACGCCGAGCGTCTATATCGCTCAGTGGGCTTCGAGTATTGCAACGACGCCATGTGGGGCGGACACGAAATGCGCCACCTGCGCTGTCCTATCGCTTAGAACACAAGCAGGCCCAGCACACCGCAACACAGCATAACCAGTATCGGGTTGGTCTTGCGGTAGCGTGTCAGGAAGAACGTTACGGCAAAGAGCGCAACGCTGATACCGAAACCTATCGGCTCGTCTTTCGGCGAGCCGAAGTTGTCTTTGGTCATAAGCAGCAACGCAGCGGCTGCTATCAAGCCTATAATGGCAGGGCGCAGACCGGCGAACACACTCTTCACCACCTTCGAGTCGCGGTGGGTCATGAGGTAGCGCGATATGAGTATCATGATGATGAACGGCAACCAGATGATGGAGAGCGACGCCAGCACAGAGCCTATCATCGCCATCCACTCGGGATAGCCCTGGTTGAGCACCGCCGTATAGCCTACGTATGTAGCGGCGTTGATGCCGATCGGACCCGGCGTCGACTGACTGATGGCAACGATGTCCGTAAACTCAGAATTGGTGAGCCACGCATTCTTCACCACCGTCTCGTTGTGTATGAGCGACAGCATGGCGTAGCCGCCACCGAAGTTGAACGTGCCAATCTTCGTGAATATAATAAACAGTTTTAAGAAAATCATTTTTCGAGCTTTGAATTCAACATTCCATAAAAATATCCTGCCAAGCCGGCAGCTATGATGATATATATCGGCGACACGCCCAGCAGCCATATCAGCGCCGCACACGCCACCGGTATCCACGCCGTGCGCCATGTTATGTTCGCCGTCTTCGCCATCTTGAAACACGGCGCGGCGATGAGCGCCACCACAGCCGGACGCACTCCGCGGAAGAACTTTGCAACATACTCGTTGTCCTTGAAGTTCTGGAAGAACATCGCTATCACCATTATCGCTATAATCGATGGCAACGCAATGCCCAATGCTCCGACTATGCCGCCCCACACACCGCGCAACTTGTAGCCGATGTGGCTCGCCATGTCGATGGCGAAGATACCGGGCGTAGTCTGCGCCACAACCATTATGTCCATGAACTCCTGACGGTCCATCCACTGGTGCTTGTCTACAAACTCACGTTCCATAATCGGAATCATGGCGTAGCCGCCGCCCAACGTGAAGGCGCCAATCTTGTTGCATGTAAGAAAAAACTCTAATAACATCTGGATATATAAAATTAAAAAAAAATCCATCACAGCTGTGCTGCAATGGACCAACTATTTACTAATTCCTATTTTCTCAATTTTGTTTGGACTCTGCGTTTCAGCTTCATCCTGCGTAGGGTGAGAAAGACTGTTACTTGTTGTCTTCTCCCCACATTCCTATTGCAGCTGTAGCTGCAAATAGGCTCATCATTACCGTCATCAACATAACTCTTCTACTTAATTAACCATTTAACTACCAAACTATGTACCTTCTATCAACAATCCTAACCTAATAACTTACTTACCTTTTCAGCCTAATACCTTTACCAAAGTTACCCTTTACTTTTCACCTTTTCTAATACCTTCTGTGTTGTTATCCTAACCTTTTACCTTACTAATACCTTAGTCATCCTAATCTTTTACCTTCTTGTCGTCCTGAATCTTCTTTACCTTTAAGACTTTCCTATCGAATTATCCTTTCAATACCTTTTACCTAATGTTGTTAGTCAATCGGTTGCCTCACGGTTCCCTTGTTTTGACGATGCAAAGTTACAATTGTTTGCGTACACAAACAAGTGTTTACACTCTTTTTTCGCTTAAAAATGCCTATTTTTGACCTACATCAACCCTTAATGTGTACGCACACACCTGCAAACGATTGCAACTTGCCCAATACTTCACCGCCCCGTACGCCGCTTCTCTATACATTATTAAAGCGCCCTGCAAATGCTTTCACACTTGCAGGGCGTTCAACTTTAATAAAATAGTGAATTCCTTAGTTGTCTAAAGGTTAGAAATCATCGTCACTATAATCTCCATCACCTTCTTCTACGATGCCGAATCCATGGCTTGGGTCACCGTCTGGAGTCCAGCCACGGTTACTTTGAGGGCTTCCAGCTATTATCTGTGAGGACTCCATTTCGATAACGCTAATCTCCGGAGCTACGTATTTCTTCTTTTTCATAATGCAGTTATAATATTATTTCTTTACCACTACCTTGTTGTTAACAACATACACACCCTTCGGCAACTTATCGATATTGTTGGTGTTCATGCGCACACCGCCAAGGTTGTAGATGCCGGTGTTTGTATTCTGCTTGTTCTCCTCAATAACCTGGATGCCAGTTGTACCATCCAAGCCGTTGCCATCAAGCGAGAACATCAACATTTTGCCAGAAGGTGCATCTTCCTTAAGCCAGCAGCGATATGCCTTTACAGTATGGTCTTTATTTGTGTGAACCAAGTTGCCCTTGCTGAACATATAAGAATCCTTTGACACTTTATTCGAATTGCTGTACGAACCAGTGTAGGTCATGCCTATTCCATCTACTGTGTGTGTCAAATTAGATGTCTCGTTATCGTAGTTGATGCCATCGGCTACATATACAGGACCGTCGAGAATCTCCGTAACACCACCATCGCTTTTGTATGAATAGTTTTTGAGCGGCTCATGTGCAGGATATATTATATAAGGTGTATTCTTATGCAGCACTACGTCCTCACCTGCTACGACTACTGTAGAGAACTTTATCCAGTTGTTATCCAAACGGTCGAACTTTGCCATCTGTACACCATCGCCGAAAGCTTGCTTAACCTGAGCAGCTGTCATGTCAACAGGGAGGATAATTGAATTCCAACCTTTTGCGCCGTCATTGCTTTTGGTGAAAGTACGACGGAGCAGCATCCTGGCATTTTTGTATGACTTCTTCACGTCGAGAGTCTTGCGCTCATCAAGAACCAGAAGGTCGTCTCCGTTGATTGTTCCGTCATCGTTCATGTCGGTACGCAGAGCAAAGCCTTTAATCTGAATATTCTTAAGAGCTGACGCCACGTCAACCGGTGTGATACGAACCTGATTGAACGACTTGGTTGGATTGAGCACAGCATAGTTGTCACCCTCACTGCCAATAACATCAGCACCAAGAACCTTCCAGTTTGTCAGTTCTTCCTGCTTTTCATTATTAAGATAGGTGGTCAACTTAAGACCTTCGCCAAGATTTACACCCAATCCTAAAGCCAGTTTTCGGGTAACCATAACGAGCTGCTGTCCCTT
>ERZ1031885.587-NODE-587-length-14693-cov-8.768753_pt1 | contig 14693 bp, 18 predicted proteins | sample MGYA00518168_ERZ1031885 | MGnify/ENA primary metagenome ERZ1031885 (study PRJEB33719, sample SAMN04261269) | wastewater metagenome | biome: rural village; feature: human; material: feces | host: Homo sapiens | place: El Salvador | collected 2014-01-14 ...
CCCTGCGGGGCACCTTCCCCTAGAGGGGAAGGCTGCGATACGAGAATACCATCTCCTAAAAAAAGGCGGCGAAGCCGCCACGAGAGCCCTGAACCTTGAACCCTGAACCCTGAACCAAATGAAAGCAAAGTAAAAAGGCGATGTGAAGAAATGAATCCTCATTTCTTCACATCGCCTTTTTGTTATAATAGGGAAAAGAGAAAGACGCGGTGTTTCCTTGTCAGGGCGAGGAAGGGGGGCGGAGCATGAAAAGGCGCGGATATATTCTTCTCGAGGCGCTGATCGCGCTTTTCCTGATCGCATCGCTTTCGGCGGTGCTCTATCCCTTCGCGGCGGAGGCTGTGCGCGCGGTGGATCTCATGGCGAAGCGTTCGCGGATCGCGGGCGAGGGACTCTATGCCATGGATTTCATGACCGAGCAGCTCCGCAACGCTCTCAAGAGGGGGACGGCCTCTTCGATTTCCGGCGATACCTACAGCTACGAGGCGTATAACCAGTCGGGCGAAGTGAAGACGTATCGTTTCTTTCTGGATCAGGAGAAATTGAAGCTCGATGTGTACGGGATGACGACGGAGCCGGTGACGGGGACGACATCGGGGAAGGAGGAGTACGCACTGACTTGTGAGGAGGGGCCGCTCTTTGTCAAGAATGGGGAGGGACCGCTTGCGATCTCCTTCTCGATCCTGCATCGTCCGTCGGGGGAAATGATGGATTTCCGCACGAGCCTTCTCTCGTATGCCGATTTCTACAGAAAGGGGCAGCGCTATGAATAGAAGGAAAGGCTCCATGACGCTGTGCCTGCTGCTTCTTTTTTCTATGCTGGTGGCGCTGTCTGCGGGAGCGCTCTACTATGTCTCCCGCACGGCCTCGGAGGCGTACCTCTATCAGCAGGGGCTGTCTTCGGTGTATGCGGCAGAGAGCGGAGCGAATGTGGCGCTCGGGTGGCTGAAGACGGGGGCGATGGGACGTCAGAGCTTCACGCTCTCGGTGAATGGACGGCGGGTCAAGGTGACGGTGACGGATACGTCGGCATCCCGCACGGAGGGGGTCATCCTGTCTACGGCATCGGATGCAGAGGGCGGGTACAAGCGGACGGTGCAGATCACGTATACGAGCGAAGAGCATGAGGGACAACGCATCCTCACTGTCACAAACGTGTCGAGCTGACTGGTGGCTGGGAGACTAGGAGATTGGAAGACATCAGCGCCTTTGTCTTTCATACCGCCGGTGCCCTATCCGCCCCTGCGGGGCACCTTCCCCTCGAGGGGAAGGCTGACGATACGAGAATACCATCTTCTAAAAAAGGCGGCGAAGCCGCCACGAGAGCCCTGAACCCTGAACCAAATGAAAGCAAAGTAAAAAGGAGCTGTGAAGAAATGAGGATTCATTTCTTCACAGCTCCTTTTTTGTTTCTCTATCAGATCGTTCCAGTCGCTTTGAGGCGTGTCAGTGCACGCATGAGAGCAAGTCTTGCGCGATCCATATCGATGTCTGCGCTGTGAGAAGCCAGTCTGTCTTCTGCACGCTTTTTCGCTGCCTGGGCGCGTGCTACATCGATGGTTTCAGCCAGCTCAGCCAGCGGAGCCACGATGTTTACGTTGTTCTTGGAATTTTCCAAGAACCCGCCGAATACAGCGACCTTCTGTTCTTCAGCTGCTTTTTTAATGCGTACGACGCACATTTCCAAAGCGGCTGCCAGAGGCAGATGGTTTTTCAAGACAGCAAATTCGCCGTCTTCTGCGCGGGCCACCACCATGTCCACATTGTCTTCACTAAAGATCGGACCATCCGGACTGATGACTTCCACGTGCATGGAGTGAGTAAGGGTATCAGCCATGGCTTATTCCCCTTTCTTCATCTTTTCAGCCTTTTCGATTGCTTCATCAATTGTGCCGACCATGTAGAATGCGCCTTCAGGCATATCATCGTGCTGGCCTGCAAGGATTTCCTTGAAGCCTCTGATGGTTTCCTTCAGCGGTACATATCTACCTGGGGAGCCTGTGAACTGTTCAGCTACGAAGAACGGCTGAGACAGGAATCTCTGGATCTTTCTTGCGCGAGCAACGATGACCTTGTCGTCATCAGAAAGTTCTTCCATACCGAGGATGGCGATGATATCCTGCAGTTCTTTGTAGCGCTGCAGAATAGCCTGTACGCCGCGGGCTACTTCGTAGTGTTCCTCGCCGAGTACGTTCGGATCAAGGATACGGGAAGTGGAGTCCAGCGGATCGACTGCCGGGTAAATACCCAGTTCGGCGATGGAACGGTTCAGTACCGTGGTAGCATCCAGGTGGGTGAATACGCCAGCCGGAGCCGGGTCGGTGAGGTCATCGGCCGGTACATATACAGCCTGAATGGATGTGATGGAGCCGGTCTTGGTGGAAGTGATTCGTTCCTGCAGTTCGCCGATATCGGTTGCGAGCGTTGGCTGGTAACCTACGGCAGACGGCATACGGCCGAGCAGTGCGGATACTTCGGAGCCTGCCTGTACGAAACGGAAAATGTTGTCGACGAAGAGCAGTACGTCCTGGCCCTGTTTATCACGGAAGTATTCTGCCATGGTGAGACCTGTCAGGGCGACTCTCATACGAGCTCCCGGAGGTTCGTTCATCTGGCCATAGACCAGTGCTACTTTGTTCAGGACGCCGGAGTCTTTCATTTCGCCCCAGAGGTCGTTGCCTTCACGGGTACGTTCGCCTACGCCGCAGAATACGGAGCAGCCATCATGTTCGGTCGCTACGTTGTGGATCAGTTCCTGAATCAGGACTGTTTTACCTACGCCTGCACCGCCGAACAGACCGATCTTACCGCCTTTTGCGTATGGGCAGATCAGGTCGACGACTTTGATGCCGGTTTCGAAAATTTCAGCTGCCGGGGACTGGTCTTTGAAGGCCGGTGCCGGGCGATGAATCGGCCAGTAGTCGGATGCCGGTACTTTGGCCGGATCGTTATCTACTGTCTGTCCGAGAACGTTGAAAATACGTCCAAGGCAGCCGTCGCCTACCGGTGCTGCAATAGCACGGCCGGTGTCGACTGCTTTCATTCCACGTACCATGCCATCTGTGGAGCTCATAGCTACGGCACGGACGACGCCGTCGCCGAGGTGCTGCATGGTTTCACAGATAACATCAACAGGAACGCCGGATTTATCATCTTTTACATGGATTGCGTTATAGATAGCAGGGAGTTCTTTGTCGTCATCGAATGCAATATCTACGACTGCGCCGATGATCTGGACTACTTTACCTACCTGCATCTCCTTTTCATTTGCCATGAAGAAGCATTCCTCCTTAAATTCTTTATGCTGGTTTATTCAAGCGCAGCTGCGCCGCCGACGATTTCGGAAATTTCGTTGGTGACCTGTGCCTGACGTGCTTTGTTGTACGTAAGGTTGAGGTCGGCGATTCTTTCGGTCGCGTTGTCGGTTGCAGCGGACATAGCTGCCATTCGGCTGCCAAGTTCGGAGGCAGCGGACTGGAGCATGGCGTTGTAAACCTGCACCTGTACATATTCAGGAAGCAGCTTGGAAAGGACTGTGCCTGCATCCGGCAGGAAGATGTATTCATCATCCACGGATGGTTCTTTGTCTGCTTCGCCTGCTTCTGCCTTCGGCGATTCGACAGGAAGTAATTTCTGTACCTTCACCTGCTGGCGGAGAGCAGTGATGAATTTTGTGTAAATAATGTAGACTTCGTCGACTTCTTCTTTGGTGAAGTAGTCCACCATTTCTTTTGCAAGAGCGATGGAGTCCTGTGCCGACGGTTTGTCAGAAAAGCCGAAATGATAGGAATCCAGATCATAGTCGCGGAATTTCAGGTAGTTTCTTCCCTGCTTGCCGCACACGTAGAGTGCATACTCTGACCGATCCTTACCGGAGATTTCACTTAAGGTCTGCTTCATAACATTGGAGTTATAAGCACCGGCGAGGCCTTTATCTGCACTGATGACAAGATAGCCGACCTTCTTCACTTTGCCTGTTCTAAAGAGCGGGCTGGTGAAACCGGGTGTTACCGAAGAAGCACGGCGCAGAAGCTCTCCGATTTTTTCAGCATAGGGACGGGAGCCGTTTGCTTTTTCTTCTGCTTTACGCAGACGGGCTGCGGCGACCATCTTCATTGCTTTTGTGATCTGCTGGATGTTGGTGACAGATTTAATGCGCCCTTTTATATCACGCGTACTTTCCAATCAGATCACCCCTCTACCGTTTCAGACTTTTTTGCGTTGTAGCGTTCTTTGAATTCAGCAATAGCAGCTTTGAGTCTTTCTTCGTTTTCATCAGTCAGTTTCTTATTCTTGATGATGTCTTCACCGATTTCCGGATGGCTGCTGTGGAGGAATGCGAGAATCTGATGTTCGAAATCAACGACTTCATTGACTTCTACATCATCCAGGTATCCGTTGACGGCTACGTAGATCGCCTGTACCTGATCTTCGACCGGGTATGGGGAGTACTGTGGCTGTTTCAGGATCTCTGTGGTTCTCTGGCCGCGGTCGATCTGTGCCTTGGTAGCAGCGTCGAGGTCGGAGCCGAACTGAGCAAATGCTGCGAGTTCGCGATACTGAGCGAGGTCCAGACGCAGGGTACCTGCGACCTGTTTCATCGCTTTGATCTGTGCGGAGCCGCCTACACGGGATACGGAGAGGCCGACATTGATAGCCGGACGGATACCGGAGTAGAAGAGTGCGGTTTCGAGGTAGATCTGACCGTCGGTGATGGAAATAACGTTGGTCGGGATGTATGCACCTACGTCGCCTGCCAGAGTTTCGATGATCGGAAGAGCGGTGATAGAGCCGCCGCCGAGTTCTTTGGAAAGACGGGCAGCACGTTCCAGCAGTCTGGAGTGCAGGTAGAATACGTCGCCTGGGTAAGCTTCACGTCCTGGTGGACGACGGAGCAGCAGGGACATAGCACGGTATGCGACAGCGTGCTTGGAGAGGTCATCATAAATGATGAGGACGTCTTTGCCCTGATGCATGAAGTATTCCGCGATGGAGACACCGGAGTATGGTGCCAGATACTGCATCGGGGAGCCTTCGGATGCGCCTGCGTGGACGATGATGGAGTAGTCCATAGCGCCAGCCTGCTTCAGTCTTTCGTATACACGAACGACGTTGGAGTTTTTCTGGCCGATGGATACGTAAATACAAATAACGTTCTGACCCTTCTGGTTCAGAATGGTATCGATACCGATAGCGGTTTTACCGGTACCACGGTCACCGATGATAAGTTCACGCTGACCACGGCCAATCGGAACCATGGAATCGATACTTTTGAGACCAGTCTGCAGCGGTACATTGACTGGCTGTCTGTCAGCAATGCCCGGTGCTTTAATTTCAATGTCGCGGAATTCGGCGGTCTTGATTTCGCCTTTGCCATCGATCGGCTGGCCCAGTGCATTGACAACGCGGCCGATAACAGCGTCCCCTACCGGGACCTGCATCAGACGGCCTGTTCTCTTGACTGTGTCGCCTTCCTTAATGGTTTCGGCGCGACCCAGAAGAACGGCACCTACGTTGCTTTCTTCCAGGTTAAGAGCCATGCCATATACGCCGTTAGGCAGTTCAAGCAGTTCGCCGGCCATGCAGTTTTCGAGCCCATAGATATGAGCGATACCGTCGCCGACTTCAAGAACCGTACCAACTTCATCGACATTGAGGTCTACTTTGTAGTTTTCAATCTGTTTTCTAATGACAGATGTAATTTCATCTGAACTGATTTTCATTTCCTAGAAGTCACCTCAATCTCTTTGCATCATAATAGCTTTCAGTGTCTGCAGCTGTCTGGCTACGGACCCATCGATCAGGCGGTCGCCCACTTGAACGGTGAAGCCGCCAATCAGCGCCGTGTCCACTTTCTGCTTCATGAGAATCTTCTTCCCTGTAATTTCGGAGAGTTTCGCTTTCAATGCTTCCACCTGGGACTTGGTCATCGGGAGTGCGGAGGTCACCACAGCTTCTTCGATGCCCATGCCATGATGCGCAAGAGTCGTATATACGTCTACCATAGCGGGGAAGTCGGTAATGCGGTCTCTGTCGATTACGACATAGCAGAACTGCAGAACGACAGGCTGAACCTTATCTGCAAATAATTTCTTAATCGTATCTTTCTTGACATCCTTTGCAAGCAGAGGATGGAAAAGGAGCTCCTTCAGATCTGCATGTTCCTTGATGGCGTCTGCGATCAGGTGAAGTTCTTCTTCTGTTTTTTCCAAGCTGTTCTGTTCAGCAGCGATTTCATAGATGGCGCGACCGTATTTCTTTGCAAGGATTACGTTCTTATCCATGATTATTTACCTGCTTTTTTAGCATCCAGCTTTGCGATGCTTTCTGCGATGAGCCGGTCGTTGGCGTCCGGCGTCATGTTCTTGCTGATGATCTTGGCTGCAATATCGCAGGAAAGGACTGCCACTTGTGCCTTCAAGTCTTCCAGAGCATCCTTGCGTTCTCTTTCGATCTGCTGGCTGGCCTGTTCCTTTGCTTTAGCGATAGATGCATGAGCTTCATCAATCTGTGCCTGCGCCTGCACCTTGGCTTCTTTGACTGCTTTATCCACAATTTCCTGGGCTTTTGCCTGTGCGTCTTTCAGCTGGGCTTCGTAGCTGACTTTCAGCTCTTCAGCAGCAGCTTTGGACTGGGCAGCGCTGTCCAGGTCGTTTTTAATACGAGCTTTGCGGTCGTCGAGTACTTTGAGTACCGGCTTGTAGCAGAAAAAGCCAAGAATAGCACAGAGAATAATAAAGTTGAAGATCTGAATCAGCAGTGTACCATTCAGTTCTACCAATTCGTTCCCTCCTTCAAGGCTATTCCTTAATTATCGATCGATAAACAGGAATAATTATTTCAGGAATGGGTTAGCGAATACGAGTACGAGAGCGATAACGATAGCGATGATCGGAATAGATTCGATAAGGCCGATAGCTACGAGCATGTTGGTGAAGAGTTTGCCTGCCATTTCCGGCTGACGGGTCATGCCTTCGAGAGCTTTAGCTGCGGCTTTGGAGTCGGAGAATGCTGCTGCAATAGCTGCGCAGGCTGCAATGATTGCTGCTGCAATCAGGGAATACTGTGCTACGATTGTCTGATCCATAATGATAATTCCTCCTAGAGAATTGCAAAAAATTTTAGCACTGCCCCGTGATCAGGGAAGGCAGGCTATTGTATTTACCGTTTTTACGGGCGGTGCCGTTCCGTTTATTATGCGGCGTAGCCGCTTCACCGGCTGTGACTCAGTCAACGCTTTCTTTCAGGTATACGGAAGTCAGGGTGGTGAAAATGTATGCCTGAACCAGACCGATAAACAAAGATACGGCGATCCAGATCATAGGTACAAACCATGGGCAGAGGAAGTACAAAACTTCCAGCAGAATTTCGCCTGCGAGAATGTTGCCGAATAGACGCATAGCCAGCGTAATCGGCTTCGCAATTTCTTCGATCAGATTCATGACGGCGAAAACCGGGAATGGTTTGAAGAAATGCCCAAGCCAGTGCCCTACGCCTTTACACTTAATGAAATAGAAGTGTGTAATCAAAGAACATGCGATGGACAGGCCCAATGTAGTATTCACGTCATTGGTCGGAGACGCAGTCAGGTGTTCTGTCGGCAGAAGACCGATCTGATTCGCAGTGAAGATGAAGAGGAACAATGTCAGAAGAACGGTCGCCACCTTGCGATAATTCGACCCGACATTGCTTTCAAACTGAGAGCAAAGACCTTCGATGACCATTTCGATCACATTCTGCCAGCCTCCCGGGATCAGGGATCTGCCTCTGGTTGCTGCAAATACGGCGATGAAGACAATAATGGCAGTAAGCCACGTGGTATAAAGCGTATCCATATTCACAGACATGCCAAAGAGCTGCTCTACAACATGTGTACCCGTATGAAGATGCATAATCTCACCCCCTTTCTCTTACAAGGATATCAAGAAAACTACTCCTTAATTAAACCGACCAGCCGCTCCCCAAGAGTTGCAGCAGGCAGTGTAAGTAAGCCACCTAAGTAGGCCAATATATTGAGCGGCGTGAAGATCACCGCTACGCAGCTTGCGATCTCCAAAATAAAGCGGAGCATCGTGAATACCACAAGGCGGTGTCCGATGAAGTCCACTTCTCGCTTGTCTCTCTGCCACTGGTTAAACTTAACCATCATGAGGCTGAAAAAAAAGATATGAAACAGGCAGCCTAACCCCCAGGCAAATGCATATGCCCAGCCCTGCCAGGCAAAGAGTATGCCTGCGCCGATGACAGCGATGACCAGAATGTACTGATTCATGCGCTTGGCATAGTGAGGAAAAGTCAAGTCGAAGTTCATATCATTTCTTACCTAATATCTGTGTAATTGCAGACCACAAACCGCTCACCGCTCCTATGACAGAAAGCAGAATGAGTCCCCATGGATCGGTGCCCAGCCATTCATCGGCCTTGAGACCCGCCCATACGCCCACAGCGATGGAGGCCAGCATGGTCAAGCCTGCCCCTGATGCGACGGCAGCACTTCTCAGCGGATGCCAGTCATCGTCCTTCGGCATTTTCCCCTTCTTATCCATCTGGTTTCTCGCTATGGTTTCTAAAAAAAGCATGTTAAAAGTAAAACATGCAAATGTACATGTACATTATAGCATAGGATTTTTTACTTGGCTATAAATTTAGTCGGTTTTTTATCACTTAATCCTTCGATGTAGAGAAGGGCATCCGCAATACGTTCTGCCGAATGGCCGTCTCCATATGGATTCACGGCTTCTGCCATGGCTTTGTACGCCTTCTCATCCGTGAGAAGTTCATAGGCCGCACGGAAGATCTTTTCTTCATCGGTGCCAACGAGCTTCACGGTACCTGCTTCGACCGCCTCCGGACGCTCGGTGGTATCACGAAGGACGAGGACGGGCTTGCCAAGGCTCGGGGCTTCTTCCTGAATGCCGCCCGAGTCGGTGAGGACGATGGCGCTTCTGGCCATCAGGTTTGTGAATGGTTCATATTCCATCGGTTCGACAAGATGAATGCCTGGCACGCCTTCGAGCTCTTCGGAAACGGCTTCACGCACGAGCGGATTTCTATGCACCGGGAAGACCACCTCGGTATCCGGCACGGCTTCCACCAGACGGCGGAGCGCACGGTAGACGTGGTGCATCGGAGCGCCCAGATTTTCACGGCGGTGTGTCGTCACGAGGATCACACGCTTGTGCTCTTCGATGGCTTCAATCTCCGCATCCTCGAAATGATAGTCCTTCTTAACGGTCGCAAGAAGAGCATCGATCACGGTATTGCCGACGACATAGATATTCTTATCGTCCTTGCTCTCGCGCAGGAGATTCTCTCTGGCCGTTTCCGTCGGAGCAAAATTCACATTCGAGAGGACGCCGGTCAGCTGACGGTTGGCTTCTTCCGGGAAGGGCGAAAGCAGGTTTCCGGTACGCAGGCCTGCTTCGACATGACCGATCTTGATCTGCTGATAAAAAGCGGCCAGTGCTGCGGTGAAGGTGGTCGTGGTATCTCCGTGAACGAGCACGTAGTCGGGCTTCTCCTTCTTCAGCACATCTTCCAACCCGCGGAGCACGCGGGCGGTGATGTCGTAGAGGGACTGCCCGCTCTTCATGATATCCAGGTCGTAGTCCACCGGCAGATGGAAGAGATCGACCACCTGATCGAGCATCTCTCGGTGCTGTGCGGTGAGGCAGACCTTCGTATCAATGCCCGGCCGCTTCAAAAGCTCTTTCACGACGGGTGCCATCTTGATGGCTTCCGGCCGTGTCCCGAAAATCGTCATTACTTTGATCATGATTCTTGCATTCCTCTCTTAAATGGGTGAGATTTGTATGGTTGTTGGATGGAAATTGGGTTCGGGGTTCAGAAAAATTAGGAATGAGGAATGGTGGTAGCGGCTTCGCCGCAATTATAAAGGGGGGAGCGATGCCCGAAAACCGTTTTCTCCCTCCTTCCGCTGGAAGGAGGTGGCGCGCAGCGCCGGAGGTTGGCTCGATCTTTCTCGCTCGGCCAACCCCTTGCCCTTCGGGCATTCCCCTTTCAAAGGAAGGGGATAGATGGCTGACACGGAAAGAACCTAATCCCTAATCCCTAGCTACCAGTCACTAGTCACTATCTTTCTTTTTCTTCTGTTCCATCTGGTAGGGCGATGGAACGATCTCCTGCATGACACCGAGCTTTCTTGCCCAAAGGACGAAGAGTACGAGGGCGATGGCTACGATCGCGATGCCGATCCAAAGGGACAAGTGAATGACGATGAGCGCAGTGCAGGAGAAGAAGGCCGTCAGCGCGTACATGACGAGCACGACCTGCTTTTGATTCAGCCCCTTGGCCAGCAAACGGTGATGCAGGTGGTTTTTATCCGGTGAGAAGATCGGCACACCGCTCGACTTTCTGCGGACGATCGCAAGGAGGGTATCGGTGATCGGCACGGTGAGCGCGAGAAGCGGCACGATGAGGACGGCTGTCGCTACGGTCTTCATTGAGCCCATCACGGACACGGCCGAGATGATATAGCCAAGGAACATGGAGCCGGTATCTCCCATGAAGATCTTCGCCGGGTTGAAGTTATACTGCAGAAAGGCAAGGCAGGCCCCTGTCATGGCGATCATGGCTGCTGCAGCCACCCACTGCCCCATCTGAAAGGCAAGGAGGGCGATGGCGATGGATGCGATCGTCGCAATGCCAGCTGCCAGACCGTCCAGGCCGTCGATCAGGTTCACCGTATTCACGAAGCCGATGATCCAGAAAATGGTGAGCGGCAGCGATATGATCTCCGGCAAATAAACAATGCCGAGGCGCGGCACGTCGATCCATTCGATATTGATATTGAAAATGACGACGGGAATGGCCGCAGCGATGATCTGCCCCAAGAGCTTTACCTTCGGCGGCAGGGAGTACACATCATCAGCGATGCCGACCGCGATCAAAAATGTCGCTCCCACCATGATGCCGACCATCTCATAAGTAAAGCCGATGGTCGCGATCACGGAGACCATGAAGCCGGCGTAAATGGCCAGTCCCCCCAGACGCGGTATCAGTCCATGATGTACCTTGCGCGCATCCGGCTTGTCGACGGCGCCGATGCGGATGGCGAAGTTCTTCACCACCGGCGTCAGCACAAAGGTCACAGCCAGTGCCACAAGAAACGTGAACGCATAGGCGAACAACGTAACACCTCCTAATAGACAACATTTCAAACCTATTCTACCACAAAGCACAAGGAAGGGCTAGAATGGAGTGCGTGGCCGCCCATCGACCATACAAAAAGCATAGCCATGACTTGCATGGCTATGCTATAATATAAACAAATGGTAGGCGTACCTCAGCGTGTGCAAGCGCCCGGCGCCTCCCAGAAAAATAAAGGTGAGAAAGGCCGTCCGCTGACACTGAAACCCGCTTGTGAATCAGGCGGCTTTTTTCATGTCAGGAAAACATTATTTCAACATCATTACAATGAGAGTTGCAAAAGCAATCATCAGGTACAATGTTTCAAAAGTACTCATGACACTCAGCTCCTTCCTGATTGACAGGAAGCTTCGGACCGCCAAAGTACGTCTGATGCCATTTTATCACATTCGTTATCCTGCGCACAAGAAAAGGGCGGCCTTCGGGCCGCCCTTTTCCGTGAGAGTGTAAAAATAAAAGGAGATAAAGGAGTGGAGAAGCCGCTCGGGGAAAGCGGCTTATATTGTGAAGGCGGAACGGAATCCGTACATTCTCTTCCGTCTTCTTCATTATTATACCACACGAATTTTGTTTTGCAAGCATGCTTAAATATGAATTTTAAGCTGCCCTTATGCTCGGAGCTCTACTTCAAGCTATACGGCACTTCCGCATGAGATGCCTCACCATCATGTCTCATGTTCATACCATCCACCGCTTGACACGTTCGGCAAAGGCGTTGAAGAGCGGATCCATCACCTTTTCCTCCATATTTTCCGGATGCCACTGGACGGTGGTGATGAGGTCATTCTTCACGCTTTCGGTCGCTTCGACGATGCCGTCTCTGCTTCTTGCCGTGACGCGGAGACCGTCAGCGAGCTTCTTGATGGCTTCGCAATGGCGCGAATTCACGTAGAGCCCATCTCCCAAGACATCATGCAGGCGGCTTTCCGGATCGATCTCGATATAATGGGTCGCGATGTTTCCCGGCGCTTTCTGCATATGCTGGATGGTGGCCTTGGGATTTTGCGCCTGCATGTCCTGCCAGAGCTTGCCGCCCAAGGCGACATTCAGGATCTGATGGCCGCGGCAGATGCCGAGGATCGGCTTGTCCGCTTTGAGGCAGGCTTTGATGAGCCCGATCTCGAAAATATCTCTCTTCTCGTAGGTCGGCCCGATGCACCAAAGCGGCTCTTCTCCGTAGAAACGGGGAGCGGGATTGGGCCCGCCGGATAGGACGAGTGCATCAAAGCTGTCCACATATTCCTCAGGGCCGGCATAGTCGTCATAGGCCAGAATGATGGGGAGCAGGCCGACGCGCCCCAGCGCATTCAAAAGCGGACGCGGCGCGTAGTCCGCCATTCTCTGATTGATCGGCTTCATATCCGCCAGAAGCGTGTCTGCTGTAACGGCGATGATGGGTTTACGCATAAGAAACTCCTTTAATGAATGAAAAGTGACTAGCGACTAGGGACTGGTATTGCGATTTATCAATTTTGGGACTTAGTGAGAAGTGAGAAGTGTTTGAAGGGGCACACCATTCATAGAGCACTACATTTTAGGATGCAGGAAACACGTATCGTCATTTCGAGCGAAGTCGAGAAATCTTTCTTGTAGACTGATAAACGATTCTTGTGTGAAAATAGGAATACATAGCAGCAAGGCGTCGGTTCCCTGCCAGTGCCTATGCGATACTGACCGCAGTGCAAGAAAGATCCCTCGGCTACGCTCGGGATGACGACGACGCGAAGCACTATCAAAATTCCGCGGCGCTTCCATATTTTTATGCGCCGCACCACCATTTCGCATTTCTCATTTCTAATTTCTAATTCAAGCGAGGCTTTCACACGTAATCAAAAGGCAGCCCATCCCACGGGCTAACCCTCAAACCATTTACGAACATACCCAAATAACCAACAACATGTATTATACTAAAAAAGATGCTCCTTTCGAAGCATCTTTACGTTTAGATCATATCCAGATTTCTCATGATCTGCCCTAAGACCCCTTTGAAGATGCGCATATCGTTTTCCGATACGCCTTCGTAGAATGTCTTGTCCAGATCCTTGGCCGCCTGACGGCTCGCCTGTTCGACCTGCTTGGCTTTTTCCGTCAGGAAGAGACGGTACTTCCTCGCATCTTCCGGCACACGCTCCTTACGCACAAGGCCCTTGTCGATCATGGACTTCACCATGACTGTGATGGTGGGATTCGTCAGGTGCAGATGTTCTTCCAGAGTCTTCTGTGTGACCAAATCCTTCTTGTGGGTAGAAAGATAGGCTATGATCAGAGACTGGCGCGCAGTCAAGCCAAACTTCTGCATGATACCGGACTGCTTGAGGAGCATTCTCTTATGCGCCTGACCCAGATTGTAGGTCAGCCCCAGCTTGTCGCTCTTATTTAAATCTTCCGGTTTTAAATGGATCTGTCTCTTCATACCCCTCACCTTGCCGCTATCTAAAACAGATAAACGAATACCTGAATTTCACGAACCATATTTTTATATATTATACACTATTTTTAACCCTCAGTCACATTAGAATTATCATTAGAATTATATATAATATGCTAATCCGGAATGATCACACCGGAAGAGGGCTCTTGTCCTGTGTGCCCGTTTTCCTGCACTCGGAGACGCTCCATCGATCGTCCCTGTCGATGCCCGCGCGGTACTCCTTCTCTCCGGATGAGATCAGGAAATAGACCTCTCCCATCGACTCCTCACGTACCACGGAAAAGCGGTCAGCCCCGGGAAGATGCCCCCGCCAGACCACGCAGCCATTCTGACGAATGGAAAGCTCCGTCATCTGGTGTTCCACCGTCAAATGGAACTCGATCAGCCGGCCGAAGCCATCATTGAAATAGAGCGTCGTCTCATCATGCATCCATCGGTCGCCTGTGATATGGGACGAATACTGATACTCTACGGCATTCCCCATCGCAAGATCGTTTCCCCCTGCAGCTGCGAAAACGGCTTCCGGCAGCAGGAGAAGCGCCAGAAGAAAGGCAAGTCGTTTCTTTCTCTCCACGCCAACCCTCTCTAGATATTTTATAAACAAATTTCAAAAGTTTGTATCTATATTATAAACCAATGACCGCTTTTCGGATAGCCCGCCGCCTGCCATGTCAAATTCCATAGATACCTACATAGTATCGGAGATATTCCTGTTTTTCATAAGTCGCTATAGAAAAAATCTATCAGGAATATTTCAGGGGATCCCTCTTGAGAAAGTGCAGACGCCCCTTCCTCTCACGAAGAGGATGGCAAACCAGACGGCCTTGCTTTCCGGATAAGGAGCTGCCCAGCCGCGCAATGCTATTAAGTTAAGGAAATCGTTAGCTACGTAACGTCTTGCTTCCCCCTTCGGGGGAAGTGCCGAAGGCAATAGGGGCATGCTAGCGGCCATCTAACAATGTTGGATATACCGTAGTGCTGCCCCCTCATCTCACTTCGTTCGAAATGGCGTCTCACTGGATTTTCGCGTCGCTTCACTTGAAGTGGTAAACTAAAATTGGACACAGAGGGGGTAATCTTTAGACATACAGTG
>ERZ1031885.588-NODE-588-length-14688-cov-6.113032_pt1 | contig 14688 bp, 16 predicted proteins | sample MGYA00518168_ERZ1031885 | MGnify/ENA primary metagenome ERZ1031885 (study PRJEB33719, sample SAMN04261269) | wastewater metagenome | biome: rural village; feature: human; material: feces | host: Homo sapiens | place: El Salvador | collected 2014-01-14 ...
ATCATAATCCTGGCGTTTATCAAATTTAATAATTATATTATAGTCTTCACAAAAAAGTTGTATTGTACATAACTTATCATTTAAGTAACTCAAACCTGTGGTTTCAGTATCAACACACACATATCCCATTTCAAAGAAAAAGTTCTTTTCTTTTATCGATAAATCTTTTTCCTTTTCAATTATTTGCATTATTATTGCCCTCCGCTAATTCCACCTTTTCTGCTTCTTTAATAATCGTCTCAATTTCTTCCAAGTAAACATTGTTCTGAAAAATAGTGTAAGGTAAATACACACTTTTTTCCTTTGAATTCTTAGAATTTACAACTATTATTTTGTCATCTATCCTATATAGAGAATTTGTCGGCTGCCCATTAAAATAATATAGTTCCACACTACCATAGTGCTTATTTTTGTAAGTACTACTTTTCTTTTTTGAACATGCTTTTCTTTTTTCTTCTACATCACAGTAAAGAGACTTCCATTTCTCTGTAACTTCGTTAATCAGTTCAGTCAAATGTCCCTCTGCATATCCATAATGCTTTTCTAATGCCGGAACGAAAGGAGACTCTGGATTTAATAAAACAACACGTAAATGACACTCTTTATTCATTACGGTGTTTCTTATAAAATCAAAATTATTTGTAGTCCACGTTCTTGCATAATTATGTACAATATCAATGTTTGATGTTGCTTTTTCAAAGTGTTCTCTGTACCCTATATTAGTTAGAACTGAATCAATTTTTATCAATCCTGTATCATCAATCTCTTTATCAAGACTAACTTTTTGTATTACCAACTCTATCAATGATTTTTTCAAATACATATTATCAATAATAGTATAAATTCCAGATACCAGTAATACCGAACCAACATTACTAACTAGCTGATTATCCAACCACATACACAGAATCCCGATAATTGCACATCCAAGTGCTACAATAATGTGTCTTAAAGAAAATTTATTATCGTCTCTCATTCTATTCTCCTTGATTTTGAAAGAAGCTAGGGCAGGCATTACTTACCCCTATGCTTCTCTTTCCTTTTCTGCTGTTTCAGTTCGAACTGCCGCTGTTTCTCTGCTTCCCGTTTTTCCCGGCTCACAGCCTTACGTTCAGTTTTCAACTGTTCCTACTGTAATTTCAAAGCCTGTTACGATTTCGTGCCTATCCCGGTATTCTGTACCTGTTTCGGATTGCGATCAGCCTCTTTTACATCAGTTGCCACAGCCGAACTAAACCGCAGATGATAGTATTTTTTCAGAACAAAGTTATATATCTCGTAGTCTTTCGGTTCCGCACCAAACGTAACCTTGCACACAGACATTTTTCCCTTCGATATGCGTTCAAAAAGGCCTATCCAGAATGGTTCCTCAAAAAATACTGTCAATCTACCCGATACTTTGTCCATGACCATTCCTCCTTAATGCCTTGCAGCTGTTGCGGTATTCGTCAAATGTTCCTACAAGTAGGACATTTTCCTCATTACTTGTGCAAATTGTATTGAACAAAGAATGAACGACCCAAGGAGGGAGGGTTACTTACACCAAAACGGTGCGGCCGGTCTATCTATCGGCTCTATAAGAGATGTTATCCCTTACGTTTGGTTTTTATCTCTGCTCTTTGATTTTAGCATATTACTAGCAATTTTACCACCAAAAATAAAGGACATAACCACCGCCATATCTCCAATTCCTAGCATTCCAACGCTCTCTCAATTTTCTGTCCTTTTAGTAAGTTGGGCACACTTAATCGTCAATACCTTTATAGTTTCTTTCAGCTTTTCCACAAGCAGCACAGCCTTTTTATCCTCGTAAGCCCTTGCAGACATCAGTGCTCCCTGCTCCGGCAACTATCACTTCTCGTTCTCATCATAAACGTGTATATTCCGCTCCATGAGCACCTTAGGCTGAGTCACATAATTGCTGTTATCAGCTTATGCTTAACAGCCTTTGTCCTTGGTTACGCAATAGGATGCAATCACGCAAAAAATAACCGCCCCAGCCTCGCAAACTGAACGGTTATTTTCTTAACTAATCATTATGTGGGGCTAACCGTCTATCGACAGCACCTTTTCTATGATTATACTATCATTAAATCCTCAATATGTCAAAACCAATTGACAACCCACCGCAGAATTTGTTACAGCCCACGGATTCATTAATATTTTTCACTTATTCTTCAAATACTTTCACCTTCGAATATTCTTCAATCTTCTATTTCATCCATTTCAATTACCTCTTCCTCGCTCCCATCCTTTACGGAGAAATCACCTTCAAAAAACCACTTATACGCACGTTCTGCAATGATTCTAGTTTCCACCAAATCCAATCCACCGCCAACGATAGCACCTACTCCTGGAAGAAGCTTACCTAAATTGACAATTCCCTTCGTTCCAAATTTTGTAATAAATCTAAATCCTACTTTTTGATTTATTTTCATTAAAACTTTACCCGGAATTTTCTTAATAAGTCCATTTGTAAATTTTACTCCGAATTTTATACCGGCCTGCTTTAGTAAGCCATTAACTGCAACACCAGCCAAACAAGCATATATGAAGGTTTGTGTCTGGTCGCTATTTAATTCATAATCCGCCATATATGCAACACAAGCAATCATCCTCATTTGTACATATATCACACTGCCAACATTTGCCGGGATAGCAACTGGCATTGTAATAAAACCTCCAAATCCAGTTACTACTCCTGAAGTTGTGCATTTTGCAATTTGATTTTTTAACATTGCTCTGCATGCTTCTTCTGTTGTTCTATGTTTTTTCAAATAATCATTAGCCAGCTCCTCAACGCTTGGACTCACTTTTGGTATACCATTTAAGCATTTTTCATAACAATAATCCAAAAGATTCATAATATCTTCTTCTGTCATTACTGGCTTCTTTTCTTTACTGCTCATACAACTTCCTCATATCTCTAATAACTCATGACTGTTACCTGAATGTCTTTATACACAGGAGCACAATGTGATTGAATGTTCGTCACCACGTCCTCAATCACATCTTTAGAAAATCCTCTGCCTCTTACATCTAAAACAATCTCCTGTGTTGATCCTGTGGGCAAATTATTGACTCTATTAGTAATTTACACTTCCAATTCCCTCTATAACGATTTGAATTCGTAATAATACATAATAAGATAGCATATGCAATCATTCTTATTCAAAAAATCACTAGTCTGAAATAGTCTCTTTTAAAATCTGTTTCAAATTTTTATTTGTAATATCTATGTTGTAATTCCATTCGATTAATCTTACTTTAAATTTTCTACATATATCACGTTTCTTTTCGTCCAGTACAATTCGATGTTCAAATGCCTTTTCACCTCCAAAGAATTCCACCTCAGTATAATGCTGTATTCCTTGATACTCTATTCCAGTGTTCAACTCTGGGATATATATATCTAAGCTCTGAGGTGCAAGCCACTGCGGTCTATATTGAAAAATAGCATTAGGGTATTCCTTTTTAACGAGTAAAAAAAGAGATTGTTCATGTTTCCATTTTGATTTTATAACACCTTTTTCAATGAGATCTCCCTTTAGTTTATTTTTCGCAGTTTTCCAATCGTAATCTCCATCTTCATATCTTTCTGCTTTTAAATACATCTCTTGTAAAAAAGGCATTAATGTTCTTTTTAAATTCCTATATAATTCACATTCGTTTTCAAAGTATCCTTTTTCTACCAACAGTTCTATATTCTTTCTTGTATTATACAATACATATGGATTAGTATCTTTCCGTGTAGTATATCCTTGAAAATGCATAAGACTATTTGGTACTTTCATAGTGTAAATCAAAGAATCATCCCCGCAAAATTCTAAATAATAGCATAAATGTTCACCAAGCAATTTGTATCCGCCAAAATTTTCCCCTAATATGGCAGAGTATACCAGATGATTCATCAATTGAATCACTTCTTTGTTATTACCATCAAAAACCACAATATGATTTATCGTCTCATCTTCAGGAATTAAATTCTCTATAATATAATCTGTTTTTGCATATTTTACTAACTCCTGTATCATAAAATAATTAGGTGCATATGATTCTGGATAAATAAATGCAATATCTGAATCTTGAATATTAGAAAACTGTTTAATAAAACTTGTCACGTTCTTATTGACAACATATTTCTCAGCATTAATCTCTTTTACATCCGTTTTTTTTGCATCATCCCACTCTACTAAAGTTTTTCTCCAAAGAAATCTCTCATATCCAGAATTAATAAAATCGTCTTTAATTTTATCAATTCCGTTTTTGTATTTACAAAACGCCTTTTCTTTTAAAAAATCATCCAATTTCATATCGTATCTTATCTATTTCATCCTTTGTCTATTATCTTTTTCCAATAATAATTCACCTTTAAATTCTGATGAACAATTATCTTCTATTTACGCATTATTAATAAGGGGATTAAATAAAGAATGATCTGGATAACTATCTATCCCCTCACCTATCCGCCTTTGTTTGTCCAGCAATTCATTAATATACACCTGAGTTAACTCTTCATACTCTCCATTTAAATCACATAACTGTAAATACCTTCCAAGCATTCTTAAGAATTCTATATATTGCTTAACAAAAGATATGGTAACATCATCATTACCATCTTTAGCTCTACCATTCATAGAAGCCAACAATTCCCAAAAAAGCCCTGGATATACAAGTCCCTCTCCAAAGCCACTCGCAATATATTTTCTATATAACTCATTCCACTGCATATTATCTAAATGTTCTGAAACCGAAATTGGATGTGCAATTTCCAGTTTATCCATAAGACTCTGTTCTATATCTTCAACTTCAAATGAAGCACTTCGTCCTAGCTGCATAAATTTTGTTATCGTATATAACCATAAATCATTAACTAACTGTATATCACTTCTTACCGCTTCCTTAAATCCGCTTATCTCCGTTATATAATCATACAGAGCTGTCATGTCAGCTACCAACTTACACATTTGCCATTCAAGATTCTTCCTTTCATTATTCACTTTTTCTTCTGAATCATCCTCACTCCATGTGGGTTGCTCATTAACCTTAACATCTTCTTTTCCCTTCAAAAAGTGTTGATAAGCCATAAACGTCTCAAAAAAGTTTCGCTTCTTTTCCATGATACACTCCTTTTCCACAATATAATTCTACATGTATGTGAAATTATTGTATATTTATATATTATCATGTTGTTAATAATGTTGCACTTCTTTTCAAAACAAAGAATAACGAACGAAAAATGATTTTTTAAATTCTACTTTCCCATCTGGAAGTTCTATTCAATCACTCCTCCATCCACATGTAATTCAAATTTCTCTGGGTTATTACATATATCATATTTCTCATTATACACTCTCTGGACATAATCAATTTTCATCGCCACTTTTTCTTCTTCAATATCTTCTTCACATAAATAAACTTGCATATGAATACCGGTAGCATATCCTCTATCTGTAGAAAACATAATTGTATGAAATGAATTTTCCTTACACATCTGTACCAGTAATTTTGCGAATTCTTCTTTATCTTCAATCTTATCCCGATTTGCAACCACCGTAAGATATTGATTCCGGTCCATACTGATACTGCTAACCACATCCGGCTCCATTGATATTTCTTCCTTAGATTCTTTTTCAAAAAGATATCCAGTCATAATACTAAATACCATTATTACGCACACTATACATATACGTTTCTTATCCATACTTCTAATCCTTCTTATTTGCAATCTATACATTGCAATTATATGAAATTTTTCAAGTAAAATCAATACAAGCACAGTGATGCAAATGAAAGGTATGGATTATTTATGGAGCAAAAGCTACGACAAATCAATGATGTTTCCATTGGAAATAATTTACGAAATTTAAGAACTGCAGCTAATCTCACACAAGAACAGGTTGTTGCTCAATTACAGCTTCGGAATCTTTCAACCACCCGCAGCATTTACTCTCAGATTGAAGCAGGTACCTACAACATCAAGATTAGTGAACTCATTGCCTTGACCGAAATATTTCATACTGATTTCAACACAATATTTAATGGACTATCCTACAACAAATAACCCTGGATCAACAGTTTTTATTCTGCCATCCAGGGTTTTGCTTATCAGCCATATTCTTCAAATAAATACGTGTTATAGTTCCATTCCATTTCTCTGCTTCTTCTTTTTAGGCTGCTGTTCCACTATTTTCTTCTCCTCCAACCGTTCATGAATACTCCTTTTCCGCATTTCCTGTTTTTCCATATTCTGCACATTCGCCGGAATCCTCAGATACATTTTCTCCGGTTCTAGTTCCGGTGCATCCCATGCATTTTGAGCCATCTGAACTTTCTTCAATTCCGCTTTCGCAAATTTCATTGCCTTTGTAACTTCCAATGCATTTTGATATCCATGCTGAGCCGAAATCAAATCCAATGTAGCCTTTGCTTTTTCTAGTTGAACGTTCTTAGCTTCAATCTTTCCTTCCAGTTCTTTCTGCTCTTTTCGGTGGAACCATTTCTTTCTCACTTCCTTCAGATCTTTTTCCAATTTCACGATTGCTTTCTCAATGGCATAGATCTTCTGTTCCTGCTTTTTCATCTTATTGAGAATTTGCTGCAACCGCATAACTTCTGCTTCCTGCTTTTCGGAAGAAGGTCTTTTTCCTTTCGGTTTTGCCGGAAGTGGTTCTGGCGTAATGTCAATCCGCATATCATGAGCAATCAGAGGATTTCCTTCTAGATCTCTATCACAGTATTTCATCTCCCGCAGAAATTCTACAAATCCCCTTAGGTATCCGACTGCTTTTTGAAGGATCCCGGTAAATAATTTCGGATCCTGCCCATGTTGCCGGAGTGACTCCGCCACCGGTTCATCAATCTGTGATTGCTTTGCCATCATCACTTCTACTTCTGATGCACCTGTAAGTAATGCCCGATCTACATTCCGGTTCCATTCCTGCCGAAGATAATTATCTGCCCTGATCTCTGCTTCTTTGGGATTGTTTTTCCCAATCTTTTTGGTAGCAAGATAAGGACCACCTTTCTGAAATACCTGCAGCTTCTCATTTTCATCTTTCACAATCTCATTAATTGCATCCGTCATGACCTGCTTCATATCTTCAAGAAACGCATTGGACTTAAATTCCACTTTCTTTGGCTGAAAGAAATTCGTCTCATACACTTCTCCTTTTTTGATAACCTTACATCCGAGTCGGAGATTTCCGTCCTCATCGAGGATTTCCTTTTTTGTTCGCACATGCTTTCCGAATTCATTATAAAACATATTTCTGCTGGCAATTTTCCGCTCCACTTCCTGCCGGATTTCCCGTTCTGAAAAGATCAGATGAATATGCAGATTGGTTTTATTTTTATTATGATGCAAAGCCGCACAGCAGCCCACATCATACTTCTCCAGAAATTTTGATATCACATATTTCAGCAAAATCTCATGGTCATACTCAATCAGGCTCGGCGGCAACATAATAATCAGCTCTCTGGCTTCAATGCAAGTTCCTTCCGTTCCACTTTTTGCAAAATCCCGCTGATTCTGTTCGGCAAGCAGATCCCAGTAACTGTTCTCCACATTGGAAAAGACCGCATATAGATTCTCCTGCCGCTTGGGGCTGCTGATATAATCCACTCTGCCTTTTACATCATGTAGCTTGCTTTCCATCACAAAACTATGATTGCGTCTGTTCACACTTTCCCCTTTCCGGTGGATACGCTGCCATCAGAAATCGCCACCGCTATTTACCTGCCATTGAATACTTTGGCAGACCATAAAACGCCCCTGCGAGGCCCTCCGGGAGGACGAAAGACACAGAGTATAAGCTTCAGCTTGTGCGATGGGTGTATTTCGCTCTCAATCGCCGAGGGCTCTTTTTGTCATACACGGATAATTCTATATGTACTGATGATTAATTTTTTCTGACTGGCGTATCCGCCATTTTTATTGATGCCCGTTTCCGGGCTGTTTCTCGTTTCTGCTTTGTTTTCAAAGTTTTTTCACTCCTGTTCACACCTTCTTGTTCACATTCCGCCCAGATATTTGTGAACAGAAACCTGTGAACAAGGCTCAAAACATTTTAAAAGTAATCATTAATCAAATGGTAGTTCCATATTTTCATCCACTTTCATGAATCCTTCCTCATCTTTTTTCGGTTGAATCCGTTTCCACGATCTCTGCGTACCGATAACACCACCGAATCTGTGATTGCCATGTTTTGTCCAGCCGATGATCTCATTGTCCATCAGATCCCCGATTTCTTTTGACTGCCATTTGGGAACGATGCCTTCCTGATGAAATACCTGCTGATAGATAATCATAGAACAGACATAATCTTCTTCATACGAATCAAGAAATGCCTGGATCATGCCCGTCTGAGTATCCTCCGGCATAAATTCTCTCTGAAGCAGCTTAACGTGATCCTCCATCTCCGGTGAAAAAGTCAGCGGATAATTTCCGCTTCGATAGATTTCCATTGCCTCTGCCCATGCCTGGATAATGTATAATCTGGATTCCGCTTCATTTTCATAAATGGTGGTTTCCGCTTTTTCCGGAAATACCCTGACCGGGGCAAATCTCCGGTTCCCGGTACGGTCAAATGGAAGGAAATTCAGGTCGTTGGAAGTACCACAAAAGACACACTGACGATATCTGTCCTCTGCCCGCCTTTCATATGGGATACGATAAATATCCTTCTGCCGACTCAGGAATGATTTCGTCTCTTCGATACTCTTGGCATTTGCCACCGCATTCATTTCTGACATTTCCACAATCCAGTGCCCCTGCAAATATTCATAAACCTTCTTATCATCGATCCGCTTCATATCGTCCGTAAACCATTCATCTTTGATTGCCAGATAACGGAAGAACGTGGATTTTCCAGTTCCCTGACCTCCGACCAGACAGAGCATGATGTCATATTTGGCTCCCGGCTCATACAACCTTCGAATGGCTCCCATCATATGCATCTTCATCACTTCTCCGGTATAGTCAATATCCTCTGCTCCAAAGAAATGTGTCAGCATATGTTGAATCCTCGGAATCCCATCCCATTTCAGGCTCTCTAGATATTCAAGAATCGGATGAAAGCTGTTTTCATTTGCCACGATATCGATTGCCTTTGTAATGACCCGATCACTGGTCAAACCATAGTTCTTTTCCAGATACAAAGCCAAGTTATTCATGTCTGTATCGGTCATGTGAACACCACGTCTTTTCCATGGCATTTTCTTCATAATGTCAATCTGACAGGTCATTTCATTTCTGCAAATAGCACCTTTCAGACAGGGATCATGCTCCAACGCATACTTGCAGTTCTGGATGGACTGTCGGATTTTCCCCTTTTCTGTGACATCCAGACGATTTCTGATATCCTCCACCGTCAGAAGCTCCATCTCCACAATCTCCTCTAAGTTCTGCAAGGACTCCTCGCTCATATTCTGCAATTCTCTGTTCATACCGCTTCACCTCCTCCCTTCCGTTTCGGAAAAATCCAGAATCTCTTCATCCGTTCCAAACATCAGCATGTCCACCAGATAACTGACCTTGCTTTCATTCTGTAAGGCTTCGGCAAATAATGGATGCCATTCCTCTTCCACAGATTCCGGCTTGTAAAATTTCTTCCAGAATTCTATCCATCGCAGATACCGCAGCAACACATCCGCAGCATCCTTTGTCCATTTATCAATTTTCTTTTGGACGAATTGCATCCGTTCTTCTTTCGTCGAAGCCTTCTCTTTTTTCTTAACTTCCGATTTTCGTTTTCTTTTAGCCCCAGGTGTCCCGATTGGAAGATCCAGAGAAAAATCATCGTTGATCCTCTTCGTTGCTTCCAGCTGCGATAATCCAAACAATGCCGCCACATAATTGACTGCATCTCCTTTGGCTCCACAGGCGAAGCAATAATAATTCCGGTCAATCTTCATACTGGGGTGTTTATCATTATGAAAAGGACAGCACGCCATCCCGTTCCGGCTCACTTTTAACCCATATCTTTCTGCCACCTGCCTTGCGGTGACACGTTCTTTCATTTCCTGAAAAATGTTCATGTACGTCCTCCTGTATCCTTTGTAATCAAATTCCGTAATTTTCCCTCTTTCCGTTACAAGAGAACTTTGCTATACTACACATAAAGCTGTATGCGTATAGGCAGACTTCTCCCGTAAGGATTGAGTTTTTGCCTATGAGGCTTTACCAGAGCCTGCATAAGTTTTTGTTACCGTTAGAAATGTCCTTGTTACCAGCAGGGGCATTTTCTTTTTTAAGGCTGTTCCGAGGATTCCACATGCTGCGCTTCCTCCTTCATCCCATTCAATGTCACAGCAACCACCTGGATGGTCTGAAGCAATTCTTCATTTTCTTCACTGCATGCTTCCAACCGTTTCAGTTCCCCGTAAATCTGCTGCATCTGATTTTTCAGAGCCTTATATACTCTTGGATTTCCCTGTACGGTCACTTCCCATTCCATCAGCTTGCTCACGATATACTCCTGTTTGGTAAGCCCGGACAGTGCCACCATACAGTCAATCATTTTTGCTTCTTCCTCGGATACTCTGAATCCCACTGTCCGGTTTCTCCATCGTCCTTTTACATCCAACGTTCTCTCCATCAGATCTTATCCTCCTTTTCCATCCGCTCCACATCCAGCTTATTTGCCATCTCCGTCTGCACTGTCGGAAACAAATGTGCATACCGGTAGGTGATCTTCTCTGCGTCATGTCCCACACGGTTTCCAATGGCAAGTGCTGTAAATCCCATATGGATCAGCAGGGAAACATGGCTGTGGCGAAGATCGTGGATTCGAATAACCGGAACTCCTGTTGCTTTGCATCCCCGTTCCATTTCATGTTTCAGATAGGATTTGGAAAATGGGAAGATCCGCTGATCCTGTGCTAACGAATAATACATCTGAAAATAATCCTGCATTTCTTCACAGAGAAATTCTGGCATCACAACGATGCGGTTGCTTTTCGCTGTTTTAGGCGAAGTAATAATGTCCTGCTTTTTCATCCGATGGTATGTTTTATTAATCCGCACCGTCTGTTTTTCAAAATCAAAATCTGCCGGTGTGAGGGCAAGCAGCTCTCCTTCCCGGATTCCGGTCCAGTACAGCATCTCAAAGGCATAATAGGATCTGGGCTTGTCCATCATTGCCTCGGCAAATTTCAGATACTGTTCCTTCGTCCAGAACTTCATTTCCTTCGGAACCTCTTTTCCCATATTTCCTGCCTGTCTTGCCGGATTGCAGGGAAGATTATAATAGTTCACTGCATGGTTGAAAATTGCTGTAAGCTGTGCCTGAATCGTTTTCAGATAATCCACAGAATAAGGCTTACCCTTTTCATCCCGGTATGCCATCATTTCATTCTGCCAGGCAATCACATCCGTCACTGTGATTTCGTTGATCTTCCGTTTTCCAAAGTAAGGAAGGATTTTTGTCCTCACAATGTGACTTTTCGTCTCAAATGTACTTTCCTTTACCCTCTGACGTTTATACTCGGAATACATCTCATAAAAGCTCTCAAACGTCATATCCAGCTTATTTCCTTTTCGGAGCATCATTTCATGTTCCCATGCAGTCGCTTCACGCTTGGTCTTGAATCCACGTTTCTGCGTCTGCTTTCTCTCCCCGGTAAAATCGGTGTATCGGAACACCACTCTCCATGTACCTTTGTCTTTTTCCTGATATACAGCCATCTTAAGTACCTCCTATTTTTCTTCATAAAACAACTTTTTCTTGAAATAATTGGCATCCACACGCCCCGGCACTGTAATCAGTCCCATTCCGCTGAGTTCTTTATTCAACTGGCGGATAATCTGGTATGCCTTTGACTGCTTGACCTGCAAAATATCCATTATCTCTTCTGCAGTCAGAAAACCATTCTTTAATTCAGACATTCCATTCACCTCCTTCCACATCATCTTCAAGGAAAACCCCCTCTACTTATCCAAAGTTTCAAGGCTCCTTATACAACCTCATTTTCAAATCTCCTTTAACTTAACGCTATTAAGTTAAGTTATGATTGTATTATATTAACTATTTTCCGTTAAGTCAAGTGGCTTGAATATCGACAATTAAATTTTTTTGTTTAGGTTTATCTTGCGTCTTATTTTTCCATATGCTATACTGATTTAAACAAATATCGTTAACCACCAGTTCCTATTCATTGCACCACGGTAGGAACTTATATTCAAAAACGAATAAAAGATTTCAGAAAAAGGAGAGATCCCTATGGCATTTGGAAAACGTATTAAATTTTTCAGAAACAGAAAAGGTATGAAACAGAAGGAGCTTGGCGAACTTCTTGGATTCCTTGGAAAGACTTCGGATGTTCGTGTGGCGCAGTACGAGACAGAAGCCAGAACCCCTAAAGCTGATCTAGTCAAAGAAATGGCACAGATCTTCGGTGTAAGCACCAGAGCCATCAATGTCCCGAACATTGACTCCTATCTCGGTCTCATGCACACCCTCTTTGCACTGGAAGATATGTATGGCATTAAGATCGGAGAAATTGACGGAGAACTCTGCCTCCGACTTGACCGGGAACACAAAGAATATCAGCATCTGTTTGAACCTTTTCATGCATGGCAGCAAATGGCTGCAAAACTGGAAGCCGGAGAGATCAGCCAGAAAGAATACGATAATTGGCGATATAACTATCCGGAATTGGACACCTCTGAAATTCGGGCAAAAGTTCCGTCTCAGGAACTCTCTGACGAACTCATAAAGGCACTGAAAAAAAGAGAATCAATAAAAAAATGCAAAAAACCTTACTGACTGCTCTTTCCAATTTTGGAAACAGTTCATCAGTAAGGTTTTTATGTTATAGAAATATAATTTTATTCAAGGAATATTGCAAAAAGTGTTGCCAATCCGTTGCCAAAAAATAACGGAATTTGCTTGGAACCCGCATAAATACTGGGTCTATTTTTGCAAAATCCTATTCAAACTCCAGAAAGACAGTGCGGAGTATAAAGCAAAATCGTTGATTTTAAGCCATTTTTAGGCAATATAAGTAACTATAAAACCATATAAAAATATAAAAAAATGCAATTTTAATGCAATGAGGTGCAATTAAAATTATCTGATTTGTACCTAATCCCAAATCTCAATATCGACTATTTAGTTAAAGACGTTCAATAAATGAGCGTCTTTTTTCATACCCAAAATCGAAAGGAGAAAGAGAAAATATGAATAAGCTAGTAAAGCGATTGCTGACAGGAACGCTTGCTTTTGCAACCATCCTCACGGCATTACCAGTGACGGCGGTTCATGCTTCCGGCAATCAATACTGGACAGAATCAGCAGAACGTGTCGGCTACATTGAACAAATTATGAATGACGGTTCTATCAAATCCACGTTCCATGAGGGACACATGAAAGTTGAGGGCGAAACTGCCTACTGCGTGGACATCAATACCAGTTTCAAGAATGGCTATAAAACACGCTCTGACGCAAGCTCCCGTATGAGTAGCGATCAGATTGCGGACGTTGCTCTTTCCTTAGAGTACGTCAAGCAATATACCGCTACTCATACAGGGCTGAATAACAACCAGAAGTATTTGCTGGAACAATGTGTTGTCTGGCAGAGATTGAGTGAACAGCTCGGCTGGCAGTGCGACAACGTCAGAGCTTCCTATAATGAAATCTCACAGGCAGTACAGAATGAAGTGTATGCTGGTGCGAAAGCATTTGTGAAAGCAAACAAAGGACGCTATGAATGTGGCGGTTACATTTATACTGGCGAAGGACAGGACATCGGACAGTTCTGGGCGAAGTTAAATGTGGGAAATGCAAAAGTCAAAAAGACTTCTTCCAATCCCACGGTCACAGATGGTAACGCCAGCTATTCCTTTGAGGGTGCGACATTTGGTGTCTATTCTGATAAGGGCTGTAACAGCCAGCTTGCCACACTTACTGCCGATGGAAACGGCGATACCAAAGAAGTTGAGGTAAAAGCCGGAACAGTTTACATCAAAGAGCTTTCTGCTCCAAAGGGTTACAAGCTGGATTCTACTGTCCATGCCTTAAATGTGGAAGTTGGAAAAACAGCGACATTAACTGTTGCTGACACTCCAAAGGTCACAGAGACTTTGATTGATTTATTTAAAATCGACATGGAAACAGGAAAATCTACTCCACAGGGAACTGCTTCTTTAGAGGGTGCAGAGTTCACATGGAGCTATTATGACGGATACTACAATGCAGACAATCTTCCTGCCAAGGCTACCCGTACATGGACAACCAAAACCGTTGCCGAAAAAGACAGTGACGGAACTATCCATTATGTATCCAGACTTGCCGACAGCTACAAAGTATCCGGCGACAGCTTCTATACACAGGACGGTAAAAATGTACTGCCACTTGGTACACTCACTGTCACAGAAACAAAAGCACCAAACGGCTACTTATTAGATGGTGCATATATGCAGGCTGACGGAAGTTCCGAACAGATTAAGGGAACATACCTTACACAGATTTCCGAAGATGGCGAACTTGCCGTACTTTCTGGAAGCAATCAGTATTCCGTATCCGACAAGGTTATCCGTGGCGGTGTAAAAATCCAGAAACGTGACCTTGAAACAAAGGATACCAAAGCACAGGGAAGTGCTACCTTACAGTACACAGAATTTAATATCATTTCCTTAAATGACAGTCCTGTACTGGTTGAGGGAAAATTATACAGCAAGAATGAAAC
>ERZ1031885.597-NODE-597-length-14548-cov-16.001311_pt1 | contig 14548 bp, 10 predicted proteins | sample MGYA00518168_ERZ1031885 | MGnify/ENA primary metagenome ERZ1031885 (study PRJEB33719, sample SAMN04261269) | wastewater metagenome | biome: rural village; feature: human; material: feces | host: Homo sapiens | place: El Salvador | collected 2014-01-14 ...
AATCACCATGGTGGTGGCATGTTTGCTTATGGTATAAGCGATGAAGCTTCGTTTGTTACGCTTTCCAAAGAGCAGATTGAGCTAATTGTTAGAAATTTAGGTAATGTCGCTCACAATAATTTGTCACAGGCAATAGATATAGACCATGCTGTTTTGGAATATGAAGGACATCCTATTTTGTTTGTGTATGTGCCAGAACAAAGGGAAAAGCCGATATTCTTACGTGGAAAAGACTATCACGAAGCATATTGTAGAGTGAATGGACAAACGCGCAAGATGTCAGACCTACAAGTGCGTAATATGATTGCAACCTCGCAAGGTCTTCGGTTTGAAGAACGAGTAGCAAAGAGAGGGTTGACAAAAAGTGGTGTCTTGCAACTTTTGAATTTCCGAAAATTCTTTGAACTGCAAGATAAGGCTGTTCCTAAGTCTGTAGACAGTGTTATTGCACGAATTGCAGAATGTGGGTTCTGTATTGGTGCGGATGATGACTGGAGTATCACAAATCTGGGTGCTATTTTGTTTGCAAACAATCTGAGCGATTTCGACGAACTCGGAAGTCGTAAGGTCGTTGTACGTAAATATATGGGAGTTAATAATCGCAATATTCTGTTTGAACAATTTGGTAAATACGGTTATGCGGTAGGCTTTGAGGGATTAGTTGATTTCATAATGAAAAATGTATCAACAGAGGATATCGGTGTTAAGCGTAAAGATGTAGCCGATTATCCCCGAATCGCTATTCGTGAATTTGTAGCAAATGCTTTGGTGCATCAGGATTTTGATATTTGTGGTATAAGCATTGCGATAGAGATATTCTCTAATCGTATTGTGATAACAAACCCTGGCGCGCCACTTAATGATATAAATCGTTTGATAGACCTTCCGCCGAACTCTCGCAATGAGAGGTTAGCAGAACATATGTTCTTGTTAGGCTTTTGCGAACGCCGTGGTAGTGGGATAGACCGAGCTGTTGCTGCAATTGAAGAAATGCATTTGCCGGCTGCAAAAATAGCAAAGGAGGAAATGTGTACAAGGGTTACGCTCTATCCGCATAAGGATTTGAAAGATATGACCAAGGAGGAGAAGGTTGAGGCTTGTTATCAACATGCGTGCCTTGTAAACGAGGATGGAAAGAGTATGAATAATCAGTCAGTTAGAGAACGCTTTAATCTAAAAAAGACGCAATCGTCTGTTGCGTCAAGAATTATTGCAGATACGCAAGAAGTAGGTCTAATAAAAATTGCCAATACGGATATTGTGTCAAAGAAACTTATGACGTATGTGCCATATTATGTATGACATAACTGGCACATACTTAAGTGTTATTTGTATTTCCTGAATCTCCACCACATCATCACGCCCGCCGACGTCAGTCCGAACGGGAACGCCATCCACACACCCATCAGTCCGTAGTCCAGCACGAAACCGCAGAGATAGCCCACGGGCAGCGAGATGACGAAGAAGGCGATGAACGCAATCAGCATCAGCGGCTTCACGTCGGCGATGCCGCGCAGCGCGTTCGCGTAGTTTATCTGCATGCCGTCGCCGAACTGATAGATGAAGAACGGCAGGAGCAGCGAGAGCACGCCCGCCGACACCTCGGCGCTGTCCGTAAACCATCCGCCGATATGGTTGCGCAGCAGGAAGATGATGCCGCCGAGCACCACCTCGAGCATCACCATAAGACGCAGACCCGCAGTCACCGTGTGGCGCACGTTCTGCACGTCGTGCTGTCCGTGGAAGTAGCTCGTGCGCACAGCCACCGCAGCACCCAGTCCGTAGTAGACCATGAACGTGAACTGCGAGATGGTAGACATCACCTGATGCGACGCCAAGGCTATCGTGCCGAGCCATCCCACCATGATGATAGAGAGCGAGAACGACGCCGTCTCCATGCCCATCTCCAGCGCGATAGGCGTGCCGAGCGAGCCGAGGCGGCGCAGCAAATCGCGCGACCAGCCCAGACGGAAGAAACCCTCTCTGTATGAAGCGAAGCGGCGTGCGCGCAGGAACACCGTGGCGAACACCACCACCATTATTATACGCGAGAGCAGCGTAGATACGCCCGCACCGATTACGCCCATCTCGGGCGAACCGCACTTACCGTAGATGAATATGTAGTTGCCGAGGATGTTCAGCAAGTTGCCCGAGAGCAGAATCCACATCGACGTGCGCGTCAGCGTGATGCTGTCCGTAAACTGCTTGAAGGCGTTGAACAGCATCACGAACGGCAGTGACGCAAACAGCACCATATAGTAAGGACGCATGTAGCCGAGCAGTTCCGCAGGCTGTCCGATGTTGCCCAGATTGAAGAAGAGCACCAGCAGCACAGCCATCATCGCCACCGCCGCCAGCGTGTTCGTAAGCAGCGAGCAGCGCAGCGCCTGACCCGCTCCGGCGTGTTCGCCGCGTCCGAAGAGTGCGCCCACTATAGGCGTCAGTCCGTAGGAGAAGCCCGTGCCGGTGATGATGGCAAGGTTCATGATGTTGTTGACGAACGATGCAGCGCCAAGCTCCGTCGTGCTGTGGTGCCCCACCATCATCGTGTCCGCAAAGCTGAGCACAATCATACCCATCTGACCTATCATGATAGGGATTCCGATGGAGAGCAGCGTGCGGTAGTGCTGCCCCATGCTTATCGTGCTGTTACCAGAATTTGTTTTTGTCTTCGTTGTATTCATATCCGACAGCTGCCAGTTGGTCAATAATCTGTTGTTTTTCTACGTGCATGTCGTCGCATAAAGCGTCGAGCGAGGGGTAAGTGTCGCGCAAGTGCGCATTGATGACGCTGAAGAGCATCATCGGGTCTTTGGGTAATCCAAGCATAATAATCTGATTAAATAATAGTTACCTGATAAAATTCAGAGTGCAAAGTTACTCAAACTTTTACAAACAAATGGCACGAATGGGTTTACATCTTGTCAAAAGGTTCAATATATTTCCGTTTTTTAGTGCGAGAGGATAGATTTTCGGGCTTTTTTTTGGCTCTGTCGCTTTTTTTGCCGAACTTTGCACCGAATATAGCTTTCTAAAATTCAAGCACATAGGCGACTTTACGATGTGGCGGAAAACGATTGCGCCACCTATATATAATAAATCAAAACAGAAATATTAATGGTAAAGCCATTCTCACTAATTGCTGTCGTGGCATTTGCTACGACACTCACATCTTGTTTCAAGGATGAAGCGCTCAACAACGAGTGCGACATAGAAAAGGCATGGATTCAGGTGGACAACCCCGACGCGGTGTTCTTCCAGCCGTCCAATGCCGAACTCCCGGATATCGAGTCGACAAAGACCGACCTTATCTTCCCCGACCTGCGCCCTAACAGCGATGTTACAGCCCTGTCGGTCTACTTCAAGGTAACTGACGGAGCTACAATCGCTCCGGAGAACGGTTCGGTGCAGAACTTCGCAGACGGCCCCGTGACATACGTCGTGACGTCAGAAGACGGACAGTACAACCGCACATACCGCGTGTTCATAAAGGCAAAGGATGCAGGTACCACCCCCGATCCGGGCAAGCCTGACAAGCCTGAGGAGCAGTTCGACTACGTAAACTACAACTTCGAGAACTACTTCCTCGACACCGCATCGTCTAAGTTCTATGTGTGGAGCGACTACGAGAACGGCTCTAACTGGGCAACCGGCAACCCCGGCTTCAAGATTGCGAAGGGATCTGCTACGCCCGACCAGTATCCGTCTACACCTCTCGCAGAGGGCTACGACGGAGCAGGCGTCAAGCTCGTGACAAGCGATACCGGTCCGTTCGGCGTGGTAGTGAACATGCGCATCGCAGCCGGCAACCTCTTCACCGGCGTGTTCGACTCGAAGTCGGCTACCAAGGCGCCGCTTAAGGCTACACACTTCGGCGAGGGCTCGTACAACCAGATAAACTATCGCCCCGTGAAGCTCGCAGGCTACTACCAGTACACGCCGGGCGAAGTGTTCAAGGACAAGTCTGGCAAGGTGGTAGAAGACCGCATCGACCAGGGCGACATCTACGCCGTAGTGTTCCGCAACGTAGACAGCGAGGGCAAGTCGTTCTATCTCACTGGCGACAACGTACTCACATCTCCGCAGATTGTGGCGCTGGCTCGCGTGCCTAACATCGTGAAGACCGAAGGCGGATGGCATAACTTCTCCGTCGACTTCAACTACAGCGGCGAACTCGACCCCGCCATACTCGCCAACTACGGCTACAGCATGGCGGTAGTGTTCACATCGAGCATCGAAGGCGCAGCCTTCCAGGGTGCAGTGGGCAGCACGCTGCTCATCGACAAGGTAAGTATTGCATACAAGAAGTAAGGAAACAAGCAAATGAAGAAATCAATAATAGCCGCAGCCTTCGCGCTGCTCTTCGGCGCGCAGGGCGCGTCGGCAATCGGAATATTCGACAACCTTTGCTATCAGGCTCGTCTCGGCTACAATATCGGCGGCACAATGCCGATGGGCATGCCCGCTTCCATACGCGGTCTCAATAGCTACACGCCGAAACCCAGCTTCACCATAGCACTCGATGCCTACAAGCCGCTCACCGAGAAGTGGGGCATGATGGCAGGCTTCCATTTCCAGACAAAGGCGATGGAGACCGACGCTCGCGTGAAGAGCTATTCAATGGAGATGCGCCAGGGCAGCGAGTCGCTGAGCGGACTCTTCACTGGCAATGTCGTTACGAATGCAAAGCAGCTCGTCGTGACGCTGCCTCTGCAGGCTACGTTCAGCGTGTCGGACGCAGTGCGCCTGAAGTTCGGTCCCTACTTCTCTTATGCTCTTAACAACGAGTTCACCGGCTACGCCTACGACGGCTATCTGCGCGAGGGCGACCCAACGGGTCAGAAGGTGGAGCTCGGACATAACGAGGGCGAGCGCGGCGACTACGACTTCTCGAGCGATATGCGCCACTGGCACTTCGGTTTTGACTTCGGTGCCGACTGGTACTTCTCGCAGCACTTCGGCGCATACGCCGACGTGCAGTGGGGTATGTCGGGCGTGTTCCGCGAGAAGTTCAAGACTATCGAGCAGACCATGTACCCCGTGTATGCTACGCTCGGTGTGCTGTACAAGCTCAAGTAGATTGAGGTGTTGATGTGTTGATGTGTTGAGATGTTGATGTGTTGTGATGTTGAGATGTTGACATTAGTTTACAGCTTAATGGCAAATCTCACCATCTCACCATCTCACCATCTCACCATACACCACCACACCACCTCACCACCTCCCCATCACATCTCACCACCTCCCCACCTCACCATAACAACAGAAAATTATTAAACCTAAAAAACAAATAACAAACTTATGAAAAAAATCTTTACTCTGTTAGTCCTTTTGATGGCGACAGTATGTGTGTCTGCCCAGCAGTATTACAAAGGAACATTCCACTCAAAGGTGAATGACTTTAGTGATTATGAAACAACCGTAGCCGTAACCCAGGGCGAAGGCGGCAAGTATACACTCGTGTTCGAGAGCGTAATCTTCGGCAACGACGACTTCGGCAAGTGTACATTCGCCGGTATCGAGAACTATAAGTGGGCAGGCGGCAACAGCTTCACCTTCTCTAACGAAGGCGGCAACCTCGGCGCAGCTACAAAATACTATTTCGAGTTGTCTGACGCTCTCGGCAAGTCTGTAATCGACGACGAGAAGATCTACATCACATTCAAATACTTCCAGGTTAACACGACCAAGGAGTACAGAAACGTAGTGTTCGAAGGCAAGCGCACAAGCAGCGGCGGTGGCAGCACCGGCGGCGACGACAAGCCGACAATCACCGACACAGAGCAGTTCACAGCTGACGTAGTTTCTGTATTAGACGGCGGTCAGGCAGGCAACGTTAAGTATCCTAACGTAGTAGCAAAGGTTTGCGAGTGGAGCGACGGCGTTCACAGCCTCGAAATCGAGCACATCGACACAGAGAAGGGCTCAATGTCAGGCGTTCTGTTCAAGGGTCTTGAGAAGAAGGAAGTAAACGGCGAGGTTGTATACACTGGCACCGTAGAGCCGGACTTCACAGACCTTCCTAACTTCTACCTCGGCTACACAAAGCTTATGGCAAACGTTGAGGCTAAGATCGACGAGAGCGGCGACCTCTATGCTACAATCGTGTTCACAGACGAGGACGAGCCTGCGTTCAAGCTCACAGCATGGTTCAACTATCAGGAGCCGTTCGTTCCTGCAGATCCGTTCTCAGTAGGAGGTGGTCTCGTTGGTTACACAGTAACAGATGACGGCGATTTCACTAATAACGTAGAGAATACACTCACATTCACAGAGACAGCAGAAAACGTATATACACTCTCGTTCTCTAACGTAGCTATTCCTAACGGCGTCGGTCTCAACACCGTTACATTCGAGGGCGTTGCACGCACAGGCACCGACAGCGAGGCAAGCTTCACAAGCAAGAAGGGCGTGGCTAAGACAACAGCTGCACACCCGTCTTACGCAGAGGTTGACTACACCGATTTCGAGTTTATCGTAGGCTTCGACGCAGATAAGAAGGTGACAAGCTGCACTGGTAAGTTCGTTATCGACAACTGGGGCGAGTCTGTTGCTTACACATTCAACTACGACCCGACAGCAACTTCTGTAAACACAGTAGTAGCTGCTGACGGCACCGTTAAGCACATCTACACACTCACTGGTGCGAAAGTTACTTCTCTCCAGCGCGGCGTGAACATCGTGCGCACAGCCGACGGCAGAACGCTGAAGGTTCTGAAGAAGTAATTTTAATTAATAATAGATGAACAAATTATTTATTACAATGGCTACCGCTGCCCTGAGTCTCTCGGCAGCGGCAGCCGATTTCACCGGCTCGTTCGGCAAAGACCTGAACGGCAACGGTAAGATCAGCGTTGTCGACAACGCTGACGGCAAGACAGTGAAGGTGACAATCAGTGGCGCAACCATCAAGGTAGGCACCACCAGCGCACCTGTTAGCGACCTTGTTCTTGACGGCGTGAAGTCGTCGAAGGTCGGCAAATTCCAGCTCCTCAACGGAACAGCGCACGCCGGCGACTACGACGTGTTCTTCCTCGGTCAGGTTGCAGACGGCAAGATCACAGCCAAGTTCAACCTCAACCTCAACGGAGCTTACTATGCTCAGGGTACATTCGGCGAGACACGCTACACACTCGGCCAGCTTCTCGGTTCCGACTTCGAGACATGGCACAAGGCTGAGTACAGCGGCAACACAAGCGATGAGCCGGACGGCTGGCACTCGTTCATGAGCGCACACGCTTCTGGTATGTATGCTTCTGCGCGCAAAAACACCCACACATTTATCTCTAACGATGTTCGCCCAGGTGCTAAGGGACAGTGCGTCAAGGTCGTTTCGAGCAAAGTGATAGGTGTACCTGCCAACGGCACTATCACCACCGGTCGTCTTTACGCAGGTTCTGCGTTTGCTACAAACCCAGCCAACAACGCTACAAGCGATCCCGCTGGTACCGATAAAGACTCGAACAACGACCCGTTCTACGCCCCGATCAACACTTTGCCCGATTCTATCGCAGTATGGGTGAAGTACAAGCAGGGAGCACTCTCTGCCTCAGACAAGCAGGACTATCCCTACGCCAACCTCTCGGCTGTGCTCACCGACGGCACCAAGTATCAGGATCCGGAGGACAAGACATACACCAACGTGTTGGCAAAGGCTCAGAATAAGAAGATCGCGGAGAACGGCAACGTTTGGCAGCGCATCTCTGTACCGTTCACATACACGGATGCAAAGCTCGACCCGAAGGCAATGCTCGTAACGCTTTCTACAAACGCCCAGCCGGGTGTGGCTTCAAATAAAGCAGACGTTCCTGACGAGCTTTACATCGACGACCTCGAGCTTGTATACAACTCACAGCTCAGCTCGCTGAAGATTGACGGCGTAGAGGTTCCGGGCTTCGCAAGCGACAAGTACAGCTACACTGTCTACTCTACAAAGGACGCTGACAAGAAGCTCGAGTTCGCAACAAACGCTAAGTCGGCTTTCGTAGCGTCAGAAGCTGTCGCTCCGACAGACGGTAGCGGCAACTGTGTATACAATGTTACCGTTACATCTGCCGACCTGCAGACATCTCACACATACGTTGTGAACGTAGTTTGCCCGACAACATACACCGACCAGCTCCTCATCAACCTCAACGGCGAGGATATGGAACCGGAGCAGGCAAGCATCGACGTATGCAGCGAGGGCAACAACAACTACACCTTCGTGCTGAAGAAGTTCTCGTTCGGCGAAAACCTTATCGGCGACGTTACAATCAGCGGCGTGCCATGCGTTGAGAAGGACGGCAAGCAGACCTTCACCATTGAGAAGGACGCTACCATCACTAACGGTGCTGAGATTGCTGAGATGCTCGGCAACAAGGTTCACGTCACAATGAACGCAGAAATCGAGAACGGCAAGCTCTATGCAGAGATGGCGCTCCCCGTAACACTCGACGAAACGACTATCAACGTGAAGGCTACATTCGGCAAGAAGGCTACAAACGTAGAGAAGACCACCTACAAGGACCAGCTCGTCATCTCTCTTAATGGCGACGTGCAGGACCCTGAGGAGGCAACCATCGACGTTATCAAGCAGAGCGAGGGCAAGTACACCTTCGTGCTCAACCAGTTCTCGTTCAGCGGTCTCCTCATCGGCGACGTTACAATCACCGACGTACCGGGCGTTGAGAAGAACGGCTACGTGTTCTACACCGTAGAGAAGGACGCAGTCATCACCAACGGCGCTGAGATTGCTGAGGCTCTCGGCAACAAGGTGCACGTGAAGATCGTCGAGGCTTACAGCAAGGACGGCAAGCTCTACGCTAAGATGACTCTCCCCGTAACTCTCGGCGACACGACTATCAATGTTGAGGCTGTATTTGGCAAGAAGCCGGCAGCAGGCATCAACGGCATCACCACCACTCAGAACGGCAAGGTTGAGGTTTACAACGTCAACGGCGTACGTCTGAACGGCCTTCAGAAGGGTCTGAACATCGTTCGCACCGCTGACGGCAAGGTAGTGAAGGTGTTGAAGTAATAAGACATAACAGACATTGAACATACATAGGGTGTGTTAAAATGGAATTGGCAAATGTTAAATTCCGTTTTAACGCACCCTATTTCGTTTATTTTAACTATTTTTGAAGCATCTAAACTAAAAACAGCATGAAGAAAGTATTTACACTCATGGTTTTCTTGATGACAGCGCTCTGCACATTCGGTCAGGTATTCACCGACGACCTGCATGTGACAAGCGGCGCAGGCAGAACAACCGACTACGCACAGAAGGAAGTGGAGCTGACCAAGGTGTCAGACGACGTCTACAAGTTTACGTTCCGCAAACTCGCTCCAATGGCATACAAGACCTTTGGCGACTTTGTCGTTGAGGATGTGACGGCAACCGTTGATGCAGCCGGCGAGATGACATTCTCTACCGCAAGCATCGAGGGTACATGGACCAACGTTACGAGCACAGCAGCTATCGGTGGTGTAACCGAAGGCAGCAAGTCGTCGATCAGTGCATTCACGGCTACACTCTCAGCCGACAAGTCGAAGCTCATCGTCGACCTCACCTTTATGACGATGGGTAGCGATGTGGATGTGGTGTTTGGCAAGAAGATAGATACCGCTATCAACACCGTGAATGCCGCTGACGACAACAGGTATGTCGAGATATACAACCTCGGTGGAGTGCGTATGCAGCGCCTGCAGCGCGGTATCAACATTGTGCGCACAGCCAACGGCAAGGTGAAGAAGCTGCTCGTGAAGTAGCCCAGGGTGCTTTCAGGGGGTGCACTTGTCTCAAGTGCACCAACCGATTAAAAGCCCCACAGCTCTGTTGGTGCAGCTGAGACAGCTGCACCCCCTTGCAGTGCACCAACCGAGCAGCAGCCCAACAACTCTGTTGGTGCAGTTCTTGCTCTGGCAAGCGGCAAAGCCGAGCGGGGACAACTGCACCCCCTTGCAGTGCACTAACCAAAGCAAAAAAAACAATTTACTAACATTAATTAATAACAAACCAAATTTATTATGAAGAAAATTTTCTCCTTACTCGTTATGTTGGTGATGACAGCGACGGCGTTCGCTCAGTCAACAAGCGAGAAAATTATTCCCGACGGCACTCAGCCTAACGGCGGTACTATCACACCTAAAGCAATCACAGTCGACTGGGCTACCCAGAAGATTGTAGCGAATGTAGATTTGACAAACTGTCTTACTGGCACAAACGAGCAGATCTTCGCTATCTCTACCAACAGCGCGGATATTGCAAACTGGGACCAGGAAAGCGGAAGCACACTCCACTTCTTCTACAGACAGAACTTTACAGACTGGGGTTCTACAACTGCCGATGTTCACAAGTTCGCTGTTCAGTATCGCTATAAAGGCGATAACGGCGCTACCAACCGTTTCTACGAGGTGCAGGACATCTCTAACTGCACCATCGTAATGGACAAGGAAGGCGTTCATATCGACGGCACACTCGTGTTCGAGGCTTCTCTTATGCCGCAGCTCTACAAGGAGGGCGCTAACCAGCTCTACTTCGGTTCTTTGCGCGGCGAGCATCCGTACGCTACATACAAGTCTGTAGAGCTCGTGACAGAGGGTGGTACAACACCTGGCGAGACCGCTACATACGAGATCACAGACAACGCCATGACAATGTATGTTCCGAGCAACAATGGTGAGGATGTACAGAACTATACACAGTACATGAAGGACGCCAAGCTCCAGGTGGAGAAGGACGCAGAAGGCAAGTACACCGTTACATTCAACGACGTAGTTGCAGGCAAGGACCGCGAGTCTCTCGGCAACATCGTATTCGGCGGTCTTGAAGCACAGGCTGAGTCAGAAGACCTCATCGGCGTTGAGATTCCGCAGGGTCGTGTTTGCACAATCTATGCAGAAGGTTCTTCTTTCGACAACCACATGTTCCGTGTAGTGAATGGATCGGTAGGCATCGTGCCTCCAGCAAATGAAGGCGATCCCGCTACTGCACACGTTATGCTCTCAATGTCTGACGACGATGGCAATATGCTGGCTTACAAGATGGGCGATGTGTTCATCCCGGTTGACCACAACTTCACAAGCGACGCTTACGTTAAGGTAGGCGACCAGACAACTAACTTCGCAAACTCTGAGGCAGTGCTCACAGAGTTCATGGAGGACGTTTACAAGGTTACATTCAAGAACATCACAATCGGCGAGAAGACAGGCGACTTCACAGTAGAAAACCTCGAGCCGACAGAGGATGCTGACGGCAATCTCACTTTCACAGCATCTGACACATACGGTTTCTGGAACGACGCTGACGAGACAGAACTCGACTTCACCGACTTCTCTGCTTCTGTAAAGGTAGGCGAGAACGGCTTCGAGGGCTTTGTTTGCAAGTTCACAACAGAGAACGGTCAGTTCGTTTACGGCGAGAAGGCAGAGACACCGGAGCCGCCGTCAGTAGTTGAGACTAAGATCTTCAGCGACAAGCTCGAATACACACTCAATACAGCATCTGGCACAAACGATCCTCAGAAGCTCACAATCGAGTCGCTTGGCAACGACCGCTACAATGTGATTCTTGCTAACCTCGACACATACAATGTTCTCTACGTGAACGTTGGTACCGTTAGCTTCAAGAATGTCGCAGGTAAGACAGAGAACGGCGTTACAACTATCGAGGCTGAGAAGCCGGAGGTTACATTCACAGATGCTGACTACCCCCTGGAGGACTCTAAAGAGGGCAAGCTCAAGGTTATGTTCAATAACGACAAGGCTTATCTGGACGCTTCTGGTGTCGTTTCTATCCCTTCGTTCGGCAGGTCTTACACCTATAAGCTCGTTTACGGCACTGAGTTCTCAACAGAGGAGCCGAAGGACAACTACGCTGTCAACTTCGACAAGGACGCAAACAGCACACATAATAGCCGTGCCCTCAACAGCTTCTCTCTCCAGCAGACAGGCAAGGACAAGCAGACAAAGAACGTTAAGACTTCAAAGGCTGCTTACGAGGATCATACAGCAGACGAACCGTTCACAGTTGAGGCTGGCAGCGAACTTACAGCTTCGTTCGATTACACAGGCGAATGGATGCATAGCTTCGTTTACATCGACTTCGACAACGATGGCAACTTCTCTTATAAGGAGGGACAGTGGGATCAGACTGGCACCGATTTGGTAGCATTCAGCTTCTACTCTCTCGACTCTAACCCAAAGAACGATGCATCTGGTTACAACTCAGTAGGTGATGAACTTACAGGAGATGCTCGCAATACTTATGTTGCACCTTCGTTCAAGGCTCCTGCTAAGGCTGGCGAATATCGTATCCGCTTCAAGATCGATTGGAACTGCATCCTCCCTGGTGGTTCAAGCAGTATCCTCTCTGACGGTGGTGGCGTTTGGGACGCAACTCTTAAGGTTGTAGAGCCGGTTGTCGACGGCATCAGCACAATCAACGCTGAGGTTGCTAAGGGCGAGGCACAGCTCTTCACTGTTGACGGCGTACAGATTGCTAAGCTCCAGAAGGGTCTGAACATCGTTCGCTCTGCTGACGGCAAGGTTAAGAAGGTACTCGTTAAGTAATATTCTATCATAACAACGAATAAAGCGTATTTCGTTGCTTGAATAAATTAACAACGGATAAGCGTATTTCGTTGCTTGAATAAATTAACAACGGATTAAACGGATTAATCGGATTTTCTTCTTTGAGTAGTGAGAATCCGTTTCATCCGCTTAATCCGTTGTTTTTATTTTTCTGCACCCTAACAATCTGTGTATTTCCGTGAAATCTGTGGGAGAATACGCAGCAATAAATTCTGTGTGTTCTGTGTGTTCTGTGGGAGAATGTTACTACTGATGGGGCTTGCAGAGGGCGCAGCTCTTGCTCGGTTGGTGTATTCTTGCTCTGTTGGTGCATTCTTGCTCGGTTGGCGCATTTCTTGCTCGGTTGGTGCAACTCTTGCTCGGTTGGTGCACTTGAGACAAGTGCACCCCCTAAGTGTGCCACCGTTCGCGTTCGCCGTCCGATTGGATTCCGTCCGCCGTCCGATCAGATTCCGTCCGCCGTCCGATCGGTTTCCGTCCGCCGTCGGTGGAAAAGTGCTGGGAAAAACGTTGCAAGAACGTTGTGCTCATCGGCAATACTATCGGCGACTTCGCCATCTTTTACGTGAGCGTATTTCGTTGTTTTTATTATCCGCACCCTAACCATCTGTGTAGATCTGCTTTCTATGTTAATATCCAAATGTTTTGACCATTATTTTCATTTTAAGCTGAGATTTTATATTCAGGGGTGAATGTTTGGCGATTTCTAACCATTGCAGTGACCAAATGCACAAGTTTGTTCTTGACATTGTTCAGTGCAACCTGCTTCTTCTTTCCGCGTTCCACGAGACGCATGTAGTACCTCGCCATAACGGGATTGAAGTTGATAGCAGCCAGTGCAGCCTGCGTCAGCATGGCCTTAATCTGGCGGTTCGCCATGTAGTGTACATGCGGATCGGAATGCACACTGGTACCCGAATCTTTGCCGAATGGGGCTATGCCATAGTAGCAGGAAATCTTCCTTGAGTCGTAGTTGAAACGACGGAAGTTGTCGGTGTATACCATCAGGCAGACAGCGTTCTGCGTTCCTATACCAGGCACCGAAGTCACGATGGTGAACACCTCGGTGAGTTCCTCGTCCGACTTGATGAGCTCGGCGATTCGCTTGTCTATCTTCTCAACTTCCTTGTTGAGTTCTGACACGATATGCCTTCCGCTCTGCGAGATCATCGTCTTGATAGGCGATTTCTCCATGGTGAGTCGCTTTTCGCCTCTACGCACCTGGAAGCTGCATCTGTGGCGTACTACCATTTGACGATACAGAAACAACTCGCGTAGTTGTGCAAGCGACTCGCTAAGTGGCTCGTACATAACGGCTTTATCGTAATTCCTCATGGCGTATTCTGCAATCATCGAGGCGTCAGCACGGTCTGACTTCAATCGCCTGAGACCGGACGCATCCTTTATGCTCTTTGCGTTCTCAAGCCACATGTCGTAGCCTTTGCCGTAGAGGAAGTTGCATACTCCTTTGCTGTAGTCGCCAGTATTCTCGCCACAGAAGAGCCACAGGGAAGAGTCGATGCCGCAGGAATTCTGCTCAACCCACTTGACCAGTTGCTTGTAGCCAGACACGGTTGTCTTGAACTCGTTGAACACTCTTGGGGCCGTTTCTGTCAGTCCGTCTGCAAAAATGATAGCCACATCAACTTTTTCTTTCGAAAAATCAACTCCGATAAATAAATTCTTCATAACTTTGTACGAGTTTTATTGTGTAGAATTGGTCAATAGTTGTATGGACTAACACTCTAACAAGGCTCAGAGCCGATAACTTTCTATCTGGTCTTTGCAACTATGTCGATGAGGTCCGAAACAGATCTTAGTCTTCAGACTGGTGAAATCTTTGGTTTACCTCTTCGACAGACCGATTCTACCTTTTTACAACAAAGGTACGAAACTGTCTTTAGCAATCATAGTTTTACCTTGATTATTTAACGTTTATGCGACTGCGTCGCATTCTTCTGCAAACTTAGAG
>ERZ1031885.602-NODE-602-length-14463-cov-14.774917_pt1 | contig 14463 bp, 11 predicted proteins | sample MGYA00518168_ERZ1031885 | MGnify/ENA primary metagenome ERZ1031885 (study PRJEB33719, sample SAMN04261269) | wastewater metagenome | biome: rural village; feature: human; material: feces | host: Homo sapiens | place: El Salvador | collected 2014-01-14 ...
TGCGGATAAAAAGGACTCAACTTTATCAAGTCATCTTCCGCATGGCTTGTCACATCTGCTATGATTGCATCGGGATATTTCTTCAAGATATTCTCCCTCTTCTTTCGCTTAGAATCTATAAGTACCATAAATCATTAAATATTTCCTTTCCAAATCGAGAGATTAACTTTTGCTTAAAATCGTATGACAAACTACAACCAGAAAATGCACCATATCCAATAGCAATCACACTATCAGGAATGACTATGTTGGACAGAGAACTACAATCAGAAAATGCACATTTTCCAATAGCAGTCACACTATCAGGAATGACTATGTTGGACAGAGAACTACAACCCGAAAAAGCTAAATCTCCAATAGCAGTCACACTATTAGGAATGACTATATTGGACAAAGAACGACAACCCGAAAAAGCGAAATCTCCAATAGCAGTCACACTATCAGGAATGACTATATTGGACAGAGAACTACAATATTCAAATGCAGAATCTCTAATTTTAGTCACACTATTAGGAATGACTATGTTGGGCAGAGAACTACAACCCCGAAATGCATAATCTCCAATATCAGTCACACTATCAGGAATGACTATGTTGGACAGAGAACTACAGCCCCCAAATGCATAATCTCCAATACTAGTCACACTATTAGAAATGACTATGTTGGGCAGAGAACTACAATCAGAAAATGCATAATCTCCAATACTAGTCACACTATTAGGAATGACTATGTTGGGCAGAGAACTACAACCCCGAAATGCATAATCTCCCATACTAGTCACACTATTAGGAATGACTAGTATGGACAGAGAACTACAATCCGAAAAAGCATAATCTCCAATTTTAGTCACACTATTAGGAATGACTATATTGGGCAGAGAACTACAATCCGAAAAAGCGTAATCTCCAATAGCAGTCACACTATCAGGAATGACTATATTGGACAAAGAACTACAACCCCAAAATGCAGAATCTCCAATAGCAATCACACTATCAGGAATGACTATATTGGACAAAGAACTACAATCCAAAAAAGCGTAATCTCCAATAGCAGTCACACTATCAGGAATGACTATATTGGACAAAGAACTACAACCCCAAAATGCGCCATCTCCAATAGCAGTCACACTATCAGAAATGACTATGTTGAACAGAGAACTACAATATTCAAATGCAGAATCTCTAATTTTAGTCACACTATCTGGGATGATATATGATTCTATTTTTTGATTTCTGAAAGAAACAATTTCACTTTTATCCTTATTGAATAAGACATCATCCTCATAAATGAAGGTGGGTGATAAACATTCTAACATGCCTCCCCAGTCTGAAAACGGATTTCCGTTTAAGCAAATTACACTTTTAGGAATGGATATATTTTCCAACAAGAGACAATGAGAAAATGCACCATTTCCAATAGCAGTCACACTATCAGGAATGGCTATATTGGACAAACAACAATGAGAAAATGCATAATCTCCAATAGCAGTCACACTATCAGGAATGGCTATATTGGACAAACTACAACCAGCAAATGCATTATTACATATTATCCTTGTACCCTCTTTGACAGAATAGCCCCTTCTTAGTTCTTGGGGAACTTTCAATAATTTTCTTACATCTTTGCTATATTTCACTCCCCGTTCATCTATAAAAGCTTCTTTCAACTCATCTTCAGTTATTTCTGTTGATAAGTCTTCAATTGTTTGAGACGGGATAGGTTTTTCACCAATAAACAATCTACAAGAACATGCAGAAAGTTCCTTTCTTGCCAATGCGAGCATGAAAAGAGAGTAAAGTGTACAGAAATTCTTATCACACATCAATTCCTGTAAGGCAGATATAGCCTTGCTATTTGAAGGGTTATGATAATCGTTTTCTAAGAAGAGAAGCCTGTCTGATGCACCATAGGTATCTAATAATTTGGAATTCATGGATATAGCTTTCAATGACAAGGCGATGCTTGCCAAAGCAAAGTCATCAATAGTTTCATCAAAATCATCGACAGTTCTCAAAGGATGAGAAAAGTCTTTAGTACCTATCGTTGGAGACTTCTGGCCCTTCATGGCAGGAACAAACATCCCATCATAATCTACCAATGTCAGATTTCTATCAGGACGAACCATGATGTTGTCTGGCTTAATATCACCATGAGCAAAAGGCTGAGAGCGAAGCCATGCTGCTATCTTACAGAAGCGGTAACAAAGCATAGCCATAGCATAATTGTCCTGATAGTTTTCAGCAATGTAACTTTCCATGGTTTCTCCATCAATCCAATCCATGAGAAGAACAGGAAACTCGTCTTCTTCACAACTGCTATCAACGAAGATTTCTTTTTCTAAATACTTCACGGAAGTAATATAAGAAGAATCCACAAACTCCAACTCATCGGCAATCTGGCGGTAAGCTTCAGCTCTACCTTCTTGCTCTTCAGTAAAGCACTTTAAAGCATAGCATTTCCCTGTCTGTTCATCTTTCATTTTGAACACGACGGCAAAGGCACCACTACTACGATATGGTTCCCCATGATCATCTAACACTGGTTCCAAATGGCCCAACTCATCAAGATTGTTACTTGCATCTTGTATGGCTCTAACATATTCTGATATCAAAGGATACTGCATTGACTTTTTCTGTTAATTGTTTATATGTTACATCTTTTACACCTCAAGCTTATACTATATCATAAATATACAATACAAGGAACATCAGGATTGTTTTCCTTATATTCCTTTATCACAACGTTCTGTTACTATATAAATGATATGATAATGCATTGACAACCATCAGTGTATGATTTCTGTAATTGCCTTGTTGTGAGTCAGAAAGAAGTTGCTCTGCATTTCTACGTTGAGTCACCCATTTTGCCAGCAAAGTCTTGGTCTCAATTGCATATTTCTCCAGTTGACAATACTGTTGTTTGTATTCTGATTCACTACCACAAGACTCAATCAACTCTTTGTCCTGAGTTTCGTATTTAACAGAGGTTAGAGCCTGGTGTAACTCTTCGCTCCAAGCCGAAGTGTCGATAACCTTCATCTTTGCAAATGACGGAACTTGCTTATTGGCAAACAATTCATAATCATCCTTCAGGCAAGCCATCCGGATATAGGCGATGTTCATAGGCGCATCTGCTTGACAAATAATCCTCATCGTACCACCTGTATAATAATACAATCTAAGATACATGGCATCAAACTTGTTGAGCGAAGCCTGCAACTTGTTCCAGCAATCAGTCTCCTGCTTAAGGCAGTCTTTCAATGTTGGCTGCAATGGCAGGCTACTCAGCTTAGCAGAATAAAGTGCCACATTGTTCTTGTATCGTTTCTCTTGTTGGGTACACCACATTGCCATCCCTGAAGTTGTCTCCTCTGGATTTTCTGATGAATCAAAATACAAGTCACCAAATTTCGCAATGATTTCCTTTTGATAATCATCTTCATCTGATGGCATTGTATTGACACTGGTTGGCGCATCATCATATCTTGGTCTGTCACCCCCTGCGTAAGCTACGTTTGTCAATAGAAGCAACAGACTTGACACTGCAATTCTTGCATGATGAGATTTTGATAAAAATGATAATATCATAGTTGTAACTTTTTAAATTAATACTTTATGAGATGGCAAAGTTAGTTCTTTTTTTGCAAACAGATGTACAAACTCGGGAAAAACTTACCTCCACAAGCCTTGTGGAGCCTAAACATTTGTAGCATCTACCACCATTTATTATTTTTGCAGCCAAAATAACAATAAAAATAATAGGAATATGGAAAGACTCTTTTTTTTCGTGATTGCCGTTGCGTTAGCATTCGGCGTTGGTTGCCTGGGAAGAAACAGAAAGATTGGTTTCGGATGGGCTTTTGGTATCTCACTCATCAATGTGGTGATTGGTCTCATTGTCGTATTATGCTCTAAGAAGAAAATGCCAAATGAGCTTGAAAAGAAAAACTAAGTTGAAGATTTGGGGATGGGTATGTATTCTGATTGGAGTAATTAGCTTTATCTGTATCATTATGCGTGGCAACCCAAACCTCGGACTGAGCGTTTGGGTTGCCATAGGAGTTTATTTGTTATACAGGAAGAATACCTAAGAAAATTCACTTCCACTCCACAAGCTTTCTATCCAATGGTATCTTCTTGGGTTCGCCACGATTGCCATCAATGAAATAACTCCCGGCTAGACTTTCATCAAACTGGAGAGTGAAGGCTTGACGGATACGGGCACATTTCTCATTGATAGAATTAGACAATGGATTCGTCAGGGCTTCGATGCTCTGGCGAATCTTCTCTTCTGAAAGATGAGTCCCGTTGTTGTTCGATTTCTTGCGAATATCCACATAGATATCATATAGCTCTTCCCTATAATCCGACAGACATTTGAAAAGGATTCCCTCCTCATGACGCAAAAAGAGAATATACACCGCCTTTACCAATGGCTCCATCTTGATAGTCATATCATGATAGTCGGGCAGTATGATTTCGTAATTCTCTGTGATGACCATTCTACTCAGATTCTTGGGTGGAAAGAGATACAGCTTCAGCACCCAATCGCTTACCCCACCAAGGCGTAAGTCCTGTACCTGCCGGTACACCTCCTTCATCTTCTGCCTGATATCATAGCTGAATGTTTCATCTGCCGGAATCGGTTTCGGATCAAATATACTGTATGGACTTTCATCTATAGAGCTGAACATCACTTTGCAATCCGGCAACTTATTATACACAGCCTGCATCAATGGCATAAAATCCTCATCTTCCTCTATAGACAAAGAATAGGAATTGACATAATATATGCCATCCTCCTCATGATCCAAATGTAAGATGCTAGGGCGCAATTTATCCTTATTCTTTTCTTCTGCCAATTGCGATAACAGTAAATCGGAAGGAACAGAGAAGCCCAAATCCTCTTTATCCATCGCAGGATAGCTATAGAGAGCAGTCTTCTTGATATGAGGACCTAGAAATGGAAAATAATTAAAATGGATTGACTTGCCGATAAACAAGTTGTTGATATCCACGAGATGGTTGATGATGGAAAGGTTCAACTTTTCATCATATCCATTCTCTACAAAGAATACCTCGCCATGTAGGCGTGTTGGGAAGTCGCGAAACTTCAATACCTTTTTTCTTCCAATCTTTCCGGTCATTGCTTATCACTTGTTATATGGTTGATTACAGTATTGTACATGTCAGAGCTATCTTATGTATTTATCGAATAGTTAAACTCTGATCACTTCATTAACCGCTCTATCCATTCATTGAACAAAGGGCATTTCTCACGAATCTTCTCCAAACCAATGTCCATAGCAACACAAATGCCAACAACTACCTTATTATAATCAGGAATAGCAGCAATCAATCGTTTGGACGGAGCTGTCTCAGGACTATTGTTAATAAGCTCTGGTGATTGGAAAGCCTCTGCCGTGGCCTGCAACTCTGCATAATCAAACTCACTCTCCTCAAAACTGTTCAAGAATGCACTCACATCACTAAACAGCAATCCCTCAAACTCATGAAGTTGTATGTATGGAATAAAGCGAAAGCGATATTGCTCAGGAATATCCTTCGCCATTCTATCTATCAAGAAATGAATACGTTCCGTCTTATCCACGATCTCCTTAGATTCTTCCCATCCAGGAAATCCGAACTGGTCTTTGATGCCATAGTAATCCACTAACATGCTGACATAGACATCGCCTTCTTGGAGATGATTCAAGATTTGCTTTTTGATGGTAACCCAAGGCACTATACCACCATGCGAGTGCTTGATGACAGGAGCTTCCACATAAATATCATGCTTAGCAAACTCCACTCCAAGCACTTCTGTACAAAACTCTTGTTCCGTAGGACCTTCACACACTATGATTAGTCGTTTCATCGTGGCTGACCTCCTTTCATAATATTTTGTTTCCACAAATCACCAAGTGTATAATCCTCAAGCCAATGTGCCAACTCTTCGCTATTCAGGCGATTGATGGTTGTACCATCTTCGTTCTGATTAACAGTCAAGACATCCTCTGGCTCAAAGTTACTAATCAGTTCAGCACTCTGGGTAGCAACGATAACTTGCGTACCCTTTTGTGCCGCCATCTTAATCAAACCCGAAAGCTTTTCGATAGCCACAGGATGCAAACCAAGCTCCGGCTCATCAATGATGATAACTCGTGGTAACCATGGCTGCATAAAGAGCACGGTCAAGGCAATAAAGCGAATGGTTCCATCCGACAAGTCGGTCGGTCCGTAAATCATAGAACTATACTTATCCTGCCATTGCAAGCGCACCATATCGGCTTCGGTTGGTTGGAAATAGAAGTCCGAGAAATATGGAGCCACACTCTGAATGACACGGATGATGCGACGATAAGCCACAGGCTTCTCTCGCTGAATACGATAGAGGATAGCCGCCAGATTTTCACCATGCTCATACATACGATAAGCATCGTTCACGATATGGCTATCAGCCGTAAATGGAGAACGGCGACCTGTATCGTGGAAGTGAAACTTTCGGATTTGGGAGATATAACCTTTTATATAATCTCCCCTGCGCATTCCATCATAATCCTTTAACCCAGCTTCTTCTTGATACTTCCCTATATCTACCGTAGACAACTGTCCAAAATAAGAATATCCCAATTTCTCATGAGCTATCAATAATTTTCCATCGGATTCCATCAAAGATAAAACATAAGAATTTAACTTCTGTCCTATCTCTATTTCTATTTTCTCTGTTTGCTTCAAACCTTGATAAAAGAACTTATTGACTCCACCCATTTGGGCTACATATGAAGCCAGCCTCTTTTCATAGAGATTGCCCAACATTTCGAATAGTGACAAGAAATTACTTTTGCCAGCTCCATTTGCGCCTATCAAGAGATTGATAGGATGCAAGCAAACCGCTATTTTCTTGAATGATTTATAACCTTGTATTTTAACGAAGTCCATATTATTTTCTCCTATATTTTACATTTTTCTCTGTTTGTTTTTTGAACAACAATAGATAAATCAAATAACCTCTTGGTATCTTTTAATAATTCTTCAGACTTCATATTAATTGCCGTCAAAATCAAATTTATATCTGATACATAAGCATTTATTCTTTTATCTAAAAGAAGTATCTCACTTTTTGCCCCCATAATAGTATTTTCATATTCAATTTTTTGTTCTAAAGTCACACCAAGTTTCAAGAGAGACTCTGCATTAGATATTATCTGAGAGTTTCCATTTTTCATACTTAAATCTGATTGATTTTGAGCTATACGCATAACCAATTCTAACTGCTTATCCAAAAGGACAGACAACTCAGAAATACATTGTTCCCAACAAGCCTTATACGTTTGCTCTTCTTTTGGTCTAGGCTCATTAAGATCATAACCATAGACATATCGAAGCTGCAAATCACAAGAATATATCTCAGCTTTCTTATTCACTATTTTTTCTTTTGAAGATATTAAATCATTTTGATTGATACTTGCTGTTATTCCTTGTATTTCTGCGTAATTCAATAAATTCAGATTATTTTTCAAACACACATTTCTTTCTTCTTGTTCCTTTATCGTTTGCTGATAATTCAATATTTTATTTTGCTGCAATAATGTCCGTTCACAATTAGCATTTGTATAAAATATTGCCATCAAGCCAACAACCAAAGCTAGAACACTACCAGCATAACTTCCCCAAAAATTCAACCAATCACCATTTGAAAGAGGCATAACTGTACCTTCGCCAACTGACAATGTCAAATTGAAGATGAATGCAATAAACAAACTAACAAGCAACGCAGAGAACACTGCTATTTTTATGTTTCTTTCTTTTAACATAATTTCCATCAATTACAAATTAAACAATTGTATTAATTTATCTAATACTGGCCTAAAGCCTTCTATCCATTCCTTACCAAAAGAAAGATAGTTTTCTTCTATATAAACTTTTATTGCCTCCGGTATTGTTTTTGGACGTTTACTTCCGTTTACCTCCCATTTAACATTGCGTATTTCTTTGTGAGATACCACATGAATTTTATCCATAATCGGTTTATAAGATTCACTATCAAACAAATCTTCCAATATATAAGAATTCGGATCTTTCTCTTTAGGCTTCTGTAACCTAACCACACCATAATTGTCTTGATAAAACAACGACGTGGTTACATTGTCTGAATTGGCAGAAACTTGCTGCATCAGCTTTTCCTTTCCATTATATCCCTCCATATCATAATCAAACAAGAATACAAGATGCTCTATTTTAGAAATCATAGGATACAAAGTCTCCCTATACATCGCAACAGCATTACTTGCTCCTCCTGCATGCATAAATGCTATATTATTTAACTTTGCATATTTCATATCTTCTCGTTCAAATATATCTATAGCATACTTCAGATACATAATGTCATAAGGTCCTTCCGTCACTAAAATATTCTTCGAACTTAGGATAAAAGAACCTTCAAAGTAATCTATTGCTCCATCAGTCAAATCGCTTAGATGTTTTAGCCCATCTGCATTTTCAACTATACCATCATGCATATAATAAATATTCTCTGTATGGTATCCATACCAACGTTTGTTCAAAAACATTGGAGAATGAGTAGTCATTATCGTTTGACCTTCAAATTCCGAAACAACTCTAAGGAGTTCTTTTTTCATCGCTATATGAGTATGCGCATCAGGTTCATCAAATAAGACAAGGGCATCTTCATCACCTAGCACTTTTGTAATGCATTCGATGAGGATGAGTTTCTTCTCACCTTCGCTCAAGTCTTCGAAATTATAGCCATTTACCTGTATGTCTATATTTTCTATCAACTTATCAGCTCGCATATCTGAATTAAGATTTCGCCCAGGCATACAAAGGAAATAAAGGTAATAAAATACCTGGGCATCTGGTGTTAAGTAGGGATATGAATTACATATCAAGTCCTCATACTTCAACACCTCCATAGGAATTCTTCCTTTTCCAAATTTCTCTTCTATACGAGCATACCAATTAGAAGCATCATGGCTATTAGCCTTATTTTTCTCACGACGAGTGAATTGCACGGTCACTTGTTGAGCATCTACTTTTAAGATGTTCTTAACAAAGGATTTTACCTCTTCATTTTCACTAAAGAGTAAAGAAATAAAAGCAATCTTCCAACAATACCTGTTGACATAAAGACTCTGTGGCTTATATTCACCTCCACCAATGGCTGCATTAAAGAAACGAACATAATAATCCTTATAGCAGAAATTCCACAAACGGTCATCTTCTCCACTATAACATGAGATAAGCATGGAAGGCATCTTAGGCTGCGAGTCTAATTCTATAACCTTTCCTGCTTGGTCGATATTACCATAAAAGCAAGTTTCTCCATCCATCTCATACTCTATCCAGAAATTACCTATAGGAGTCTTGACTTGAAGCCCAAACATGGTATCAAGCACCAAGCTTATGGCCTCCAACAAGTTACTCTTACCAGAACCATTTAAACCTATCAATGCTATATAGCCTTGATTCCCCTCAAAAGAATATTCACCATGAATGTTCTTGTAATGCTCTATATATAATTTCTTTAATCTCATAATTATTCAAATATTGTTTGTTCAAAGTTTGTCTCTGCTTTTTGTTTTTTAACAATAGCCATTTTTAAATTATCTTTAATTTTGTTTTTCAACACCATAACCCTATATACAATTGTCTCTTGCACAGACAAAGGTGGAACAACAACTTCATAGTTTTTAATTTTTTCTATATTTAAATTTGGTTGGTTATTGCCACTAGCTAAAGCTCTAATATCATCATATTGCATTTGCAAATAAAACCATAAATAGTCTGTTAAGACAACATTATTTTTTATATTAAATAAAACTGCACATGCTTGATTTGTCGTTGCATCCACACCTAATTTAGCTGTTCTACCACGAGTATCTCCTTGTCCATACATTGCCATCAACAAAGAACCTTTTGGGTATAACTTTGCACTACTACGCTCTATTGCTTCCAAACTAATCTTTTCTTCTGTTTCAAAAATTACATCATTTAACACCTCTCCTGTTTTTACCCAAGGATAAGTTCCCTTATAGTAACTTGCATTTGTTCGAGAAGGCGTTCCACCACTACCGACAGAACAAATCGCTTTAATTTTTAATACGTTAAAGGGTGTCTCTACCCCATGGTTACTATTATTTCTTATAAAAGAACAGCCCCATTCTCTTACTTTTGAATAATGAACAAAATTTAATAATCCCGAAATATTATTGCTATTTTCTTTTTTACTAATTCTAAGTTCATTTTTCATAAAAGTATTAATTTCATCTTTTAGCGCTTTATTTCTATTTTCAAGGCTTTTATACTGACATATTTGGGAATTATATTCCCTAACTATTTGTATTTGCTCTTTCAACGATGGTAAAGGAATCACTTGTTGCAGAAAAGCATCAATGTCTATGCGCTTACGATTAGTTGTACCACTACTACATTTACGGGCAAACTCTACAAACTGAGGAGTTGTAGAAATCAGCACCATAAATTGAGGAAGAATCTTAGAAGAATCTACATCAAACACTGGAAAATCGTTTGTAACTATCGCCCCTTCCAAATCATCTGGAATTACACCAAACGCACCATTACGAGCATCAATTTTGGAGACAATGAATTGACCTGCATGAACTATGGTCTGACGCTTGGTTCCTATTTCTGAACCTCTCTTTAACTGACCACCATTTCTTGCTATCACGCCACCATTGTTTATCTTAACAGTAACCTGCCTATATTCTGCATCATCTTGGATTTCAATCAGATTCTTACTTTTTTTCAAGAACGAGCCAATCTTAGCCATTAGGTACTTCTTGGTAAAGCCCAATTTCTCCTCAACCACATATTGGACACTCCAATTCGGAATGTCCTTATAGTGGACAAAATGGATATATTTAAAATTATTTACACTCATTTCTCATTAATATCTATAGAATGGTTCTGGTTCGCAAGCGACACCATCAATAAATCTTGTACGCAGCATGGTTCCGTCATCAGAAACATTGTATTTCGTGGTCTTTACATGCTTCTCCCAAAGTTTGTTTTCCTTTCGATATTCCGTAAACTCCTTTTCAAGCGGTTCCAATTCGTTTTCTATCTTAGCTCCAGTAGTACTGATACCAGCTTTCTGAACCTCTGCTATAGGAATCACATAGTCAAATCTTTCTTTCACTAAAGCTTTAATTTCGTTCTCTATCAAAACCGTCAACTCTTTCTTACGAGACCGAAGGCTTTTCTTTTCATCTTTTGTCAAAGCCTCCTTGCCACGTTTTGCCAACTTCACATCTATATCCGTCATTTCTTCATCGTACTTAGCTTCCACCTCATGCGATACTTGAATATAGATACGATTGTATTCCTCAGCCTCATCTTCGGTGAATTTCTTGAAGAACAACAAACTAGGCTTTACTGTAGCACCTGCTGCCATAAACACATCTTGCGGAATAGACACAATCAGCAATATCTTTGCCTTGCTCTCCACAAAATCGCGCACCTTTTGAAGGTTTGTATTGTTCAATACACCTTCTGGGAGCACAATACCCATTCTGCCACCAGGCTTTAGGAGATTCAAACAACGCTCTATAAACAAGACTTCGGTAAGACCACTAAACTTTCCTATTTGAAACAGGTCAAGTATAGGTTGATCTATATGATCATTGACTTGCTTTAACGCATTGTCATAATTTTCCTTACCATATCTTTTTTCATAAGCCTTGATTTTCTCTATATCAGTAAATCTATCGGTTTCTGTAATCTTTAATTCCTTGTCTATTCTTGCCCCAAAAGGAGGATTAGTAAGGATAACATCAAAGCGGCCTTCCCAAATGCCATTGACATTCAAGAGACCATCATGATGATGAACCCCACCATGACCATCTCCGTGCATAATCATATTCATCTTGGCAGTTCGAGCCATACGAGGATTGGCATCCGTTCCATAGATACAATCGAAAGAAAGGGAGCGCAAACGCCCCATTGGATTATTGATGTCCAACTCATAGTTCATCTTGCTGAAAGCATCTATTACCTTTTGGTCGATTTTCTCTTGTTCTTTCTTTGGTAGCTTTGAATAATCGTCTGTAAACAAAGACTTTTTCACATCCTCTTTTCTTACTTCCACTTCATTCTCTATATGTTCACGAACATACTCGAAAGCACGAATCAAGAATCCACCACTACCACAACAAGGATCACAAACATACTCACCTTCTTGTGGGTCAAGCACAGATACCATAAAATCAACAATAGTACGAGGCGTGAAAAATTGTCCTAACTCTCCACGGAACGTTCTTCCCAAGAATTGCTCGAAGGCAATACCTTTCACATCATCAGAAGTAGTTGACAAGTTATACACTTGTAATTCCTTCACGATTTGTTCAAAGCTATTCTCTCGTATTTTGATAGTTTCATTTTCATCAAAAAGATGGTCTTTAGCAAAATCCTCCTTTGTCTTATTAAACAAAAACTGATAATAATCAGGTGACTCTTTAGACTTTACGGCATCATACATCTTCTTTTGTTTCAAAAATTCTTCCTTTGAGAAAATTTGAGTTCCAGAATTCGTACGTTCGTATCTAATTTTGATGAACAGAATCTTGCTTATCTCATCAAAAGCTGCTTCAGGTGATAGTTTATCATTATTACGAATGATGTTATGGCACTTAAAAAGCAATCGGGAGAATTCATCACGAGTAAACGCTTTTGTCTGCAGCAGCATAGCCTTGATTTTCTTGTCATCGTTCACCATATCGGCAGAAGGAATATCAGCAATTTCCTCCAACTTTTTGGGCATAGCATCCTCTACCACCTTAAAGATACGAGTTTCCTTCAAGTTGGTTGTGACAAAAAACTTAGCACCAGCCCAAGCTGCATAATTATATCCTTGGAAATAGTCAGCTTGGCGAATAGTAACATTTTCCGCCTTACACTCCACTACGATAAGTGCATTCTTCCCTTTTCGTTTATCCTCCTCATTTCGCCAGACAACAATATCTGCACGAGCAGCACCTTGCCCACGTTGAGAGTTTGTCACCTTTACTTCTTCTCCCATTTGTTTGATGCCATAGCCGTAGCTATCCACCAAACGACAAACATATCTTTGGCGAACTTCCTCCTCAGGCTTTAGCACAAGCCATTTATCTCTTATCGGAGAATATATCTGGTTGCTTTCTGTTTTTATTTCCATATAGGATAGCTTTTTGTTTTAACAAGGCAAAGGTACACTTTTAAAGTGTATTTACCAAATTATTTATTCAGAACTTTTGTTTTGCTCGCAAAATCAACCAAATCTTTCTATTACTAATTGAAAAACGAGGAAAATTTTCCAAAACGACAATACTCGCAACCTTCTTCTCCAAGATTCCTCAAAAGTCAAACGAAAAGGACAAAACTATCTTGTTACTACTTATGCCCATACGGATGCGGAGTAATTACTTCTACAGGGGTGCTGAGTAGTTACGAGCTATTTTACTGATGAAAGCAACGTTTTCTTTCCCCAGTTTTTTGGGGAATGTTTCCACATACTTTCCTCATTTTCCACACCATCTACTTTTGACGCACAAAACATAAACACCTGATAATCAATACATATCATTTTCATTCTTCTTTTTGGCACGCAGATTGTGACTATGAATAGCGGGTTCGATAATGAATCCACAAAAAAGAAAGAAAGTAAGTAACATTAATATAGTAACAATTAAAAAAAGATAAGATTATGAAGAAGTTTATGTTTGCAGCTATCGCAGCTATGGTAATGGTTTCAGTAAGCAACGTTTTTGCATCAAGCAGAATGGTAAGTAACGCAGAGGTAGCACCAGTTGATACCGTGGCTCCAGATGCTCCTTCAGATACAACAGAAGTTGGCACTCCTATCCAGCCACAGGCTACCACAGAGGATTCTACCCAGCAGGAAACAACTCAGCAGCAGGCTACAGAGACTGAACAGCAAACAAATGCTGAATAAGAAATCACAAGAGAGTTCTGTAGAGTTCAATAGAATTCTATTTGCAGACGACATATTAATAATAGGGAAAGCGTAGAATCCTGCCGGCATCACTGCCTGCAGGATTCTACGCTTTTTGGATGCAACAGCATATACATATATAGATTTCAAAAGAGTAAGCTAAAGAAAAAACTCAAAAGTTTAATTCAATTAAAAAATCCCAAAACTTTGGAAGTTATAATAATTTGCACACATATAGTTAAAATGTAAGTAATATGAGTACAACAATAAAAACAAAATCTTCCGCTTCTATAAGAATTGATACGGATTTGCTCAATATTCTAAAGAGCAATGCTAAAAGAGACAACAGAAGCCTCAGCAATTATTTTGTTTGAAATAATTCCTCAGCAGTCAATTGACAGAACCGAAGGAATTTGTCAAGGACTACGTGAAGTAAAAATGATAAAGGAGGGTAAATTGAAAGCAAAATCCGCAGACGAACTTTTCGATGAG
>ERZ1031885.604-NODE-604-length-14424-cov-10.323405_pt1 | contig 14424 bp, 9 predicted proteins | sample MGYA00518168_ERZ1031885 | MGnify/ENA primary metagenome ERZ1031885 (study PRJEB33719, sample SAMN04261269) | wastewater metagenome | biome: rural village; feature: human; material: feces | host: Homo sapiens | place: El Salvador | collected 2014-01-14 ...
GCGGATTTGAACGGGCTGGTTTGAGCCGGTTTAGATCGGTTTCGGCTGGTACACGTGAACGCGCTGCCCGCCATCATCGACGACCTGAAAACCCAAAGCCACGAATTCGTCACCATCGACCAGCCGGCAAAAACCTAAGCTAGCGTGGAGGCGTAGGGCATTGTCCTGCCCAGTCACTTCCCTTACGTACCGCTGCGCCATCCCGGCGCTCCTCTGCGCCGCCACTACCCCACATGTCGCCTCCTCACGCACCAACAAGTGTCCGATCCCCCCGAATCAGCCACCCACGCGTCATCCGGTCACCCCAGGTTGTCCGATTCGGGAGAAACGGACACTCAGGGGCACCGTGCAAACCACACGTTGATCAGAGAACCGGCAACCACCAGCACAACACCGATCCAGAACGGCATGCCCAGCGCCACGCCCAACAGAAGCGTGCTAGAAGCCGTGGAAAACAGCGGAGTCGCGTACGAACCAATCGCAAGCGTTTCCATACTGCCGTGCAACATGCCGTATCCCCAGCACGCGTAGCCGCCCGAAATCGAAGCGGCGCACGCAATCAGCGCAGCATATCCACCGATGCCGGGCGCCGTGTCCGGCAAACCGTCTCCCGAAACGAAATGGATGGTCCACAGTACAACGGCCACACAGCAGAAGAAAATCGTCGTGCCGTCGTAACCGCCGGACAACGACGGCGTAAAAGTCGCATAAATCGCCCAAATAAAGGCGCCAACAAACGCGAGCACATACGGTAGGGGGTTACTGGCGATATTGTGGACCGCTTCCTGCATATCAAGGCTTTCTCCGCCAACCGCCATCGCCACACCGATGGTTGCGATCACCGCGCCAGGAATCGCTTTGGCGACCGCACCACGTTTGTGCGATACCGCTGCGGTCATCAGCACCAGCAGCGTCGGCCACAAGTAGTTGACAAGGCTGACTTCCACGGATTGCGCGTTCGTTGTGGCCAGGCCGATCGACAGCGAGATTGACGCCTCGTATGCGATGAACATGAGTCCGCCTGCGATGAGGTACTTGCATGGCGCTTCGCGGATTGGTTTCGGACGGCGCACAATGAACAGCATGACACCACCGACGGTGTAGATGAGCGCCGAACCGAGCGTGGCGCCGAACGATTCGGAGACCAGTCGCACGAGGCCGGCCATGAAGCCCCACAGGACGATTGCGAACAGGCCGATGAGTGTCGCCGCGTGTGATGTGGCATGGCCGAGTAGCGGATTGCAGGAGTTGCCGGTGGGGTGGTTTGCGCCGGAATCGGAGGGGGACTTCTGGTTCGTGTTCACGGGCTCCAGCCTACCCATCGCCCTCCACGAGTGTCCGATTCTGCAGAATCGGACACTCCTGCAACCTGCGATGCCGCGAACCCGATTACCCCCGGAACCGCACCAACAGCAGAGTCAACCACCCTATCCGACGCTGCCACACCAGCCGTATCGGCAGCCAAGTCCATGCGTCCCGCATCCACACAGCCCACGCGTCCCGCACCTCCACGGCCCGCCGACGCGCACACGTCGCCCATGACCAAATCATCCAACGTCACACCGAACATGTCGCAAAGCATCAGCAGCTTGTCACAAACGTCGCGTTCCACGCCACCATCTTGCGGTTGCATTGCGATTCGCAACCAAATTTTGCGACGCAACCGACAGTTGCGCGACGCGAAGTTGGCTTCACGGGTCTTTTACGACAATAGAAAACCCTTGAAATTCCAACGATTCCAAGGGTTTCGAATGGAGCGGATGACGGGAGTCGAACCCGCCTTTAAAGCTTGGGAAGCTTTCGTTCTACCGATGAACTACATCCGCAAGGCTGTGCCTTTTGGGCACGAAACTTCAGTTTAGCACGCAACGGATGCGTATGCGGACACAGACCGACATGCGATATCAATTTTCCGCAATATCACGGAAACTCAGCCGCGCGGCCGCTGCGAATAGTCGCGAAAAGATCCGCCAGCCGAGCCGACCGAATCATGCCCGGACCCATACTGCGTTCCAAATTGCGGACCACCGGCACCAGCCATCGCAGAACGTCCGCCTTGCCGAATATCCGCCGCCGCAACGCCGCTCGTGGCATAGCCACCGGCCAAATATCCGGACTGCACGCCCTGCTGACGCATCTCCTGCCCCATCTGCATCAGCCGCGCAATGCGATCCGAGGTCGGCGGGTGCGTAGAAAACAGCTTGGAGAAACCTTCCGCCGAAAACGGACTGGCGATCATCATCGCAGCCACCGACTGCGTGCCGGCGGTCTTCTCCATCGGCATCTCGGCTGCGCCGCCGGAAATCTTGCTCAACGCGGAAGCGAGCGCTTCCGGATCCTCCGTCAACTTGGAACCGTCTTCGTCGGCGTCGTATTCGCGTGTGCGGGAGATTGCCATCTGTATCAGCGACGCTGCGATCGGCGCCAGAATCGCGCTCAGCAGCACACCCAACAATCCCAAGCCGCCGGACGCCGAATCGTCGCGGTCGTCACGCGAACGGCCGCCGCCGAAATACATGAGCGAGTAGCCGAGGTACGAGATGACGGTGGCCATGGCGGAGGCGATTGCGGACGTCAGAATGTCGTGGTTGTAGACGTGCATGAGTTCGTGTCCGAGCACGCCGCGAATCTCACGTTCGTTAAGCGTCTGTAGGATGCCTTGCGTGCAGCAGACCGCCGCGTGTCGTTCGTTGCGCCCCGTCGCGAACGCGTTGGGGCTCATGGTGGGGGCGATGTAGATGCGCGGCATCGGCTTGCCTGCCTTCGCCGATAGCTCGCGGACGATCTTGTATAGTACGGGGGCTTCCTGCTCGCTCACCTGTCGAGCGTGCATGCTGGCGATCGCCAGTTTGTCGGAAAACCAGTAGGAGACGAACGTGGAGCCCAGGCCGATGAGAATGTAGTAGCCGAGCGTGCTTTGACTGGCGCCGGTCGCCCACCAGATGAGCATGATGACGCCCCACATCAACGCGAACAAAAGCGTTGTTTTCAAGCCATTGCAATGGCCGTGCACCTGCAATTTGCCGTTCATGGCCACCAGCCTAGGAATTCAGGCTGGGATTTTGCTGTATACAAGCTGAAGGGCGGATTTGCAACATCTAGAAACATGCCACGCAACGACGCTACAGCATCGGCCATAGACCTATCTGCGGCACGGCGAGAGTCACCCCAACTTGAAACGTATTACCCCCGCATATCCCCTGAATGCACTGCGTCAAGCGTGCCGATCAGGCTGGTCAGCAAATCGTTGCGGCCGCACGCGTTCGTCAGCACCGCCAGCACGTACGTGCCCGACTGCGACATCACCAGTCCGGCATCGTTCAGCGCGTACAAACCGCCTTCGCCGTTGATCCATCCGGCCTTCGTGTACACGGTGTCCGCATCGCCAAGGGCCGCGTGGATGCAGGAGTTCAGCGAATTCGTCATGTCTCCGGACAGCCATTGCAGCGATTCGGACGTGATGTTCTGCACCCCCGACGTTTGCCCGGCGAACAGGAAACCGTATCCGGCGGTCCACAGTTTGGCCATGTCGCGCGCGGAGGTGAACAGGTACCCGCCGCGATCACCCATTCTGGAAGCCGCGCCCGCCTGTTCGGCCCACGTGTTGAAGCAGTCGAGGCCATACGTTTTGTACAGCCAGTCGTAAGACGCGTTGTCGGAATTGCGCAGGACGGCGTCGACCTTTTGGTGGACGGTGGCGGACTGCGCGTCAGCGGATTGGGCCACGCTGTTCAGGTCGACGGTGCCCGTTGAGAACAGCGATATCAGGTATGGCGCCTCCGCCGACGAGGCCGAATAAATCTGTGCATCGGCGTTGTATGCGATCGTGCGGCCGGTCGTGATGTCGGCGAGCACGAATGATGCGGTATATCCGTCGGCTTCGAAAGTGGCGATTTGAGACTGCACGGCGGCCTGCGAATCGGCGCTTAGCGTGAAGCCCTGCGTTGTGATCGTGGCGCTGCCCTCGACTGCGGAAATGCCGTCCAGCGCGACCTGCGTCGGCGACGAGACGGCTTGTGTCTGCGATTGCGGCGCGCTGTTTTTCTTAAGCGCGCCCGACGTGGAGGACGTTTCCGAAGACGTTCCCGAGGACGCCGCTGCGTGGGCTTCCTCTTCGAGATGCACATCGACAAGACCCACGCCCATGGCGAAGCCGATCAGGCAGGCGATCAGCAGGCCCACGACGGACGCGGAACAGCATTACAGTGCCTTGCGCTTGACGTGTTTTCCAAAGTTCATGCCGACTTCACAACCTTAGATTTCAATGCCCGCATCCGTTTGCGATGATATTGCGCACCGCGTTTCACTGGGGTCAGTCTAGCGCATGGACCCGAACTTCGGGGGTAATAGGTCAAAACGACCGCGTACGTCCGATTCTGGAGAAACGGGCGGTTGTGCGATCGAAAACGCACGCTACGCGACCAGTCCGCCGAAAATCGACCACTAAAGCGGCAAAAACTAACGCCCTGCACGTCCGATTCAGAGGAATCGGACGTGCAGGGAGTTACTAGATTGCGTTGAAAGGCTTGGAGTTAGGGTGTCAGGAAGTCAGCACTCCCACCCTAATTCCAGCCGGCCCGATTCAGGCATGCGCCAGCGCGCGCATCTGCTCCGGGTCGATGACCTTCTTGTGCTCGCGGCCTTCCTTCGCGCCTTCGGCACGTTCGAACGCGTCGACCTTCTTCCAGCCGGCGAAGTCGATCGGCTTGACACCGCGGGAAGCCAGCAGACGGTCGATGGATTCCGGATCGCGGTCAGCGGCCACGCGACCGCCTTCGGCGGCCTTGGACAGGTCCTCCAGCATGTTGGTGACGATGAGCAGCGCGTCGGACTTGGTGGAGCCGATCAGGCCGACCGGACCACGCTTGGCCCAACCGGTGGCGTACAGACGCTCACGCACCTGCGCGCCCTCGCCGGAGGCCTCCGTGGTGATGCGGCCGTCGCCGTTCGCGTTGGCCAGGTGCGCGCGACGCTCGTCGTACGCGATGCCCGGCGCGGTGGCCGGCTTGTAGCCGATTGCGTGATACACGGCCTGCACCGGGTACTCTTCGAATTCGCCGGTGCGAGTCATCTTGCCGTCCGCGGAAGTCGTCGTCTTCTCCACGCGAATCGCCTTGACCTTGCCGTCCTCGCCCAGCACTTCGACCGGAGCGGAATTGAAGTGGATGTAGTACTTGCGATCCGCCGGGTTGCCTTCGAAATCGGTGTCGCCGTCGTCTTCCATGTCCTCGGCCATCTCGCGGATGGCGAACAGTTCCTCGACCATCTGACGGGTCAGCTTGTCCTTGCCGGCCTCCTCGATAGTGTCGTCGTCCAGATCGAAGTCGTCTTCGTTGATGATCAGCTGCACGCCCGGCAGCTTCTCCATTTCGCGCAGCTCCTGCACGGAGAACTTGGCCTGAGCCACGCCACGGCGGATGAACAGATGCAGAGTCTTGGCCTTGTTGGCCTTGATGCCTTCGTACACGTTGTCCGGAATGTCGGTGCGTTCCTTCAGGTCGTCGGCGTTGCGCATCAGCTCGCGCGCCACGTCCATGGCCACGTTGCCGCCGCCGATCACAGCGACTTCCTCGGCATCGAGCGGCCATTCGCGGACGCCGGTCGGGTAACCGTCGTACCATTCCACGAACTTGGCGGCACCGTACACGCCGTCCAAGTCGGCGCCCGGCAGGCCGAGCGGCTTGTCTTCGACGGCACCAGTGGCGAACAGCACCGCGTCGTAACGTTCCAGCAGCTCGTCAAGCGTCACGTCCTTGCCGAATTCCACGTCGCAGTACAGGTGGATGTCCGGGTTGTCGAGCGTCTTCTCGAGAGCGGATGCGATGAATTTGATGGAAGGGTGGTCGGGGGCCACGCCGTAGCGCACCAGGCCGAACGGCACCGGCAGCTTTTCGAACAGGTCGATGCGGGCCTTGGTGCCCAGTCCCAGCTCTTCGCCGAGCTTGCCCAGCTGGCGCAGGAAAATATCGGAAGAGTAGACGCCCGCAGGGCCGGCGCCGATTACAGCAATACGAAGTTCGTTGGTTTCGCTCATATGTTCCAGCCTAATATATTCCCTGCATTTCCAACAGGGGGCATACGGCACTTTCTTGCGATTCCCTTACTTGCCTCGCAACGCGCAGCCCGGCCCATGTGCCGGCGCAGGAGAACGTACAATCGCAGAAGATCACAATCGGTCCCTCACTAAAGAAGGTCCTTATCGTAAGAGGGTGGGCATATGCGCATTCACATCACGTATACCGGCGGCACCATCGGTATGGTCGAGTCACCGAACGGTCTGGTTCCGGGCGCCGATATGCGCGGCTGGCTGCGCCGGCTGATTGAGGACGCGCATCTGGACCCGAGCTTGTTCTCGTTCACCGAGCTGGACCCGCTGATCGATTCGTCGAACGCGACGCCCGACAATTGGCAGACGATGGCGGACGACCTGCGCGCGCACCGCGATGACGCCGACGCATTTGTGGTGTTGCACGGCACCGATACGATGAGCTATTCGAGCGCCGCGCTGTCTTACGCGCTGACCGGTTTCGGCAAGCCTGTGATTTTCACGGGGTCGCAGCATCCGCTCGGCAAAATCGAATCGGACGCCACCGCGAACGTCACGGGTGCGCTGAACGCCGCGATGAGCGGACGTTTTCATGGCGTCGGCCTGTTCTTCGGCCATCATCTGTTCGCCGGCAACCGTGTGAGCAAATCGTCAAGCTGGGCGTTCGAAGGGTTTTCGGCGCCGTCCACCGGCCCGCTGGCGCGCACCGGCACGCCGTGGCATTGGTATGCCGGCGATTCGGCCGGCTCCGGTTGCGGTTGGGCGTCACCGCTGCCCTACTCCCGTCACGATGTGGCCGTGATCGACATGGCTCCCGGCATTTCCGCCGCGCGATTGGCCGCGATGCTCGACCCTCGTCCGGAAGCGGTGCTGTTGCGCGCGTACGGCGTTGGCAATGTGCCGAGCGACGAGCCAGGACTGACCGACGTGATCGCCGACGTGCTGCATGACGGCGTGCCTGTCGTCATCGCATCGCAATGCCAGCAGGCGGAAGTGCTGCTCGGCCATTACGAGACGGGCGACGCGATCGCCCGCGCCGGCGCGATCGGATCGGGCGACATGACGCTGGAAGCCACGTACGCGAAGACCATGTTCCTGCTGTCGCAGGGCGTGGATGCGGCCGATTTCGGCACGTGGATGCGCCGGAACATCGCTGGCGAAATCTCGCCCAGCTCGATGTAGCACGGCGCAACGCGGTTCAGCCTCCGCACGGCTCGTCGCCGCAACCGGCGCTACTCGCGGTCGAGCAGGGCGGTGAGCGCCCACAGGATGCTGACCACGTCGATCGCTTCCTGCATGAACGCGCCGACGACCACCGGAATGAGGTTGAACGCGGCCGCGACCATGCCGATAATCGCCAATCCAAGGCCGACCAGCACCGCCTGCAGCATCACTTTCTTCGTGCGGCGGGCGATGGCGATGGCGCGCGGCACGGAGGCGATGTCGTCGTTCATGATGACCACCTGCGCCGATTCGGACGCGGCGGTGGACGTGCCGTCGGTCATGGCCATACCGATGTCCGCAACCGCCAGTACAGGGGCATCGTTCACGCCGTCGCCGACCATCATCGTCACCTGTCGGGTCATGGATTCGCCGACCACGCGCTGTACGACCTTGTCCCACGCCGGCTGGTTTTGGTGCGCGTCTTCCGTGGCGTTCTTGACGGCCGCGACCTTGCCTTCGGGGAAGAGTTCGGATTGCACGTCGTCGATGCCGACCTCGCCCGCGATGATGCGTGCGGAAGCCTCCTTGTCGCCGGTGAGCATGGACAGTTTCTTCACGCCGAGCCGGTGCAGTTTTTCGAGGGACGCCTTGGCGTTTTCGCGCGGCACGTCACGCAGCACAATACGTGCGGCGAGCTTGCCGTCGATCGCCACGTATGCGGCCATTTCGTCCGGTTCGAGAGGTGCGAACAGCGAATTCACCTCCGGCTTCTTGGAAGCGCCGGCAGCGGTCCCGGTCGCCGAATCGCCAACCGCGCTATCGGCCACAGCACCAGCCGCAGTACCGGCCGCCACCCCTGCGCCCAGCACATGCGTGAAGCCGGCCTCGTCGGCCGTCACGTACGCGAAACGACCCACGCGCACGGCATGCCCGTTCACCTCGCCGGACACACCCTTGCCCGACTGTTCCTCGATGTTCTTCACCACGGGGTAATCGCGTCCATGCCCCGGCAGATCGCGTTCGGCGCACAGCCGCTGCCCGTTCTCATAGCGCGCGTACAGTTCCTGCATGGCCTTCTGCCCGGCCGCCGCGATGCCCTTCGACAGAATGTGCACCGAGTAGCCTTCCACCACGCCGGCCATCATCAGAATATGGTTCTCGTCGTACGGCGAGCTGTTTTCGAACGGCTTCTCGACGCGCACGACCTGCGGCTGCTTGACGGTAAGCGTGCCGGTTTTGTCGAAAAAGATATGCGATACGCGGCCCAGGTTTTCCAGCACATCCTGCGCTTTGATAAGAATGCCCGCCTTGGCAAGGCGACCGGTGCCGGCCACGTACGCGACGGGCGCGGCGATCAGCAGCGGGCAGGGCGTGGCCAAAACCAGCACCTGCGCGAATCGCAATGGCGTGCCTGCGACGGCCCACGCGATGCCGGCGATCGCCAGCGAAAGAATGGTGAACGGCACCGCCAGCACATCGGCGGTTTTGACGACGGTCGGGCGCGATTGCTGCGCCGACGACACCAGTTCGAGGATCTTCTGATACTGCGAATCCTGCGCCAATTGCGTGGCACGCATCGTCAGCGCGGTCGATCCGTTGACCGCACCCGACAGCACGCGCGCGCCCGCATACACTTCGCGCGGCACCGGCTCGCCGTTGATATTGCTCAGATCCAACGTGGCGACGCCCGACAGCAGTTCGCCGTCGACCGGCACCGTTTCGCCCGGCAGCACGAGGATCACGTCGCCAAGCTTGACCTGGTCGACCGGAACGGTTTCGAAATGCTCGCCGGCCGCGTCGTAAGGCTTCGTACCAGGTTTGTCCGATTCACCAGAAACGGACACATAAGCAGCGGAACCGCCAACACCGGAATCACCAGCCCCGGCAACCTTGCGGAACCCACCCTCCGTCACGTCCGCCGCATGCTCGCCACCGGTCGTATGCACATGACCGCGCACGCCCGGCAAGGTCACCACATGAGCGGTCCGCGGTGCTGCATCCACTAGCGCGGTCAGGTTGCTTTCCGCCTTCGACTGTGCGAATTCCTCAATCGCCTCGCCGGAGGAAATCATCAGCACCACGGCCCACGCAGCCCAGTATTCCTGCACCGCCACCGTCGACGCGATCGCAATAACCGCAAGCAGATCCACACCGACGTGACCGTGCCGCAAATCGTCAATCATGCCGATCACAGTCACCACAATCGTGTACACGACCAGCGCGATCACGATCCACTGCCCGACACCCGGATTGAACGGTCCGAAAGTCAGCGAGACGCCCGCAGCCTCCCACGGACGCCACGAACCCAGCAATGCCAACGGAATCGCGGCAATGATGGCGATCGGCAGCAGCGGAACTTCTTTGCAAATGGAAATGATTCTACGCATGAGAATCTCCTTACGCTCGTATCGGACGCCTTGTTAACCCATCGGCGCCCCGCCTGCGCGGACCATCGATACACGGCGTAAAAAGATATTTCCAGCATAACAGAGCATTGCGATTGCCGCGGTCGTTTGCGTGTGCTTCCGTTCGTCGCGCGCGTTCCGCGCATACGAAAAGGGCCGTGCGATTGCTCGCACAGCCCTTGTTTTCCGCCGTTTTTCGGCTTGTTCAGCGTTTTCCGCGATTACGCGGATTGCGGTTGCGACTTCGCCGTCAGCCTATCGGGTGGCAGCCACCCGTATCGCTGTCGGCATGAATGCCGCACACCGTACGTTGCCGTACGATGCCGCGCATCCGGCTTTACCACAGACCGAACGGATCAAACAGGCCACCGCCGTCGCCGTTGTTGCCGTTACCGCCATTCTGGCCGTTCTGGCTGCCGCCATTCTGGCCGTTGCCGTTATCGTCGTTGCCGTTGTTCTGCTGACGCTGTTCCTGCTTGTTGGAGGAGTTCGTCTTGGTCTCTTCCTGGTCGAGCGTCACTTCGAGATCCATGGTGTTGCCGCCGCGCACAACGGTCAGCTTCACCTTGTCTCCCATGGCGGAGGCGCGCACGTAACCGAGCAGCGAGTAGTTGTTGTTCACTGCCTTTCCGTTGAACGCCACGATGGAGTCGCCGGCCTTCACGCCGGCCTTGGACGCCGGGCCACCGTCGGTCACGGCCTGCACCTGGGCGCAGCCGCGGGTCACACCGTCCGCTTCCACCGAGGAGCTCTTGATGGTGATGCCGAGCGCCACATGCTTCACGGAACCATTGTCGATGATCTCGTTGGTCACGCGCTTGACGAGGTTCGACGGGATGGCGAAGCCAATACCAATCGAACCGGCAGTACCGGACGAGCTCGCAGTGGAGGCGATGGACGAGTTGATGCCGATCACCTGGCCAGCCGCATTAAAGGTCGGGCCGCCGGAGTTGCCCGGGTTGATGGCCGCGTCGATCTGCACGGCGTTGGTGACGATGGCGTTGTTGTCGTCATCGGTCACGGTCACCGGGCGGTTGAGCGCGGACACGATGCCGGTGGTGGCGGTGTCGTCGTAGCCGAGCGGATTGCCGATCGCCATGACGGCCTCGCCGACGGCGAGATTGTCGGAATCGGCGAATTCCGCGACTTTCAGATCGCTCGGCGGATTGTCGAGCTTGATCACGGCCAAATCGGTGGTGGTGTCGGTGCCGACCACCTTCGCGGAATAGACGGCGCCGCTGGCGAGCGTCACCTGAATCTGCTGCGCGCCGGAAATCACGTGGTTATTGGTGGCGATATAGCCCTTGTCGCTGATCACCACGCCGGAGCCCTTGGCTTCGCCGTCGCTGGTCGCCACGTCGATGGCCACCACGGAATCGGACACTTCCTTGGCCACCGCGGTCCAATCGACCGCCGTACCGGACTTCGCCTTGGCGGAACCGGAACCGGACGTGTTGGACTTGACGTCGGACAGCGAGCTGGAGGTCGGCACATGCACCCAACCGTTGGTGATCGCGGTGAAGCCGACGCCGAGGCACAGCGCGCCGGACACCAGTGCGGCCACAACGGCGGTGACCACATGGCTGGTCATGCCGGACTTCTGCTTGGTGACGACCGGCGTCTGGTTCGGCTGGTTCGGGAAGCCCTGCCCCGGAGCGCCGAACGGATTGCGGTTGCCCGGTCCAGCAGGGGGCATGTTCGCGCCGTACTGCGGCTGCTGCTGATTGTTCTGCTGCGCGCCGTTCTGCGCGGACGAGCCGCCAAACGGATTGCCGAACGGATTGCCATTGTTCCGCTGATTGCCGGTCGTATACGGGTTGCCGAAAGTGCCGAAGAACGACGGACGGTTGTCCTGCGGCTGGCCCTGCTGCTGCGCGCCGTACTGCGGTTGCTGGGCGGTCTGGCCGCTGGCATCGCCAGCCGGCGGCGTCGGCACCGGACCGTACGCGCCGTATTCGGGCGCCGGACGGTACTGTTCGGTCGGCGCATCCTGCGTCGCGTTGTTGATCACCGTGCGTTCACCGGCAGCGGAAGCATAATCCGGCGTATCGTCAGCGGTATTGCCTGCCGTGCCATCCGCCGCGTCCACGGTAGGAAGGGCGGTGGTGGGCTGCTCGCCCGCGTTCGGCACTGCAATCGGTTCGGTAACGGAAGTCTGTGCTTCGTCGGCGACGTTCTCGCTCGGCGTCTGCGGCGCGGTCTGCTGCGTGCCATCCTGCGGCTGGGCGATGTTCTGATCGCTATTATCTTCAGCCATTGTTGCTCCTTATTCGTCTCGCGGCATTCAACATGGTCAGCAATCGTGCCGCTCGAACTGCTATCTAAGAGTAAAGATACCTGCTCTGGAAGTTTCCTGAATGTTTGTTGAAAGTAGCAATCGAATCGCTTGGCAGTTTGCTCCATACGATGCCACCGTCGACCGCCGATGGCGCCACCGCGGCAATCGGCGCTATCGCATACAGTTGAGAGCATGACAAGCTTGAACGAACCACAGACCGGCGCGGTGGCGCACGAGACCTCAGCGGCCAACGCGGCAGCCGGCGCAACGCACGACGCAGCAGGCAACACGACCAGCGCGGCATCGACCGAAAACCTTATTGAGCATCCCCGCGGCGCGGAACCCGGCAAGCCCGGCCGCCGCGACGCGTTCCACTTCGAGCAGAAAACCCGCCTGCCAGATGCGGCCGATGGCAAGGGCCGCGGCGGCGCGCGATACGGACGCACCGGCATCATCCACACCCCCCACGGCGACATCCACACCCCGGCGTTCGTGCCGGTGGCCACGCAGGCCGCGATGAAGGCCGTGCTGCCCGAAACCATGAAGGATCTTGGCGCGCAATGCCTGCTGTCCAACGCGTTCCACCTGTATGAACGACCCGGAGAACAGGTGCTCGACGAAGCCGGCGGACTCGCCAAATTCATGAACTGGAACGGTCCGACGTTCACCGATTCCGGCGGATTCCAGGTGCTGTCACTCGGCGCGGGCTTCAAGAAGACGCTCGCCATGGACGTCACCGGCATGAAATCGGACGACGTGATCGCGGAAGGCAAGGAGCGGCTCGCGTTCGTGGACGAGGACGGTGTGACGTTCAAGTCGCCGCTCAACGGCTCGCTGCACCGGTTCTCCGCCGAAATCTCCATGGGCATCCAGCACAAGATCGGCGCCGACATCATGTTCGCTTTCGACGAGCTGACCACGCTGATGAACACCCGCGGCTACCAGGAACGTTCCGTGGAACGCACCTACCGTTGGGCGCAACGTTGCGTTGCCGAGCATAAGAGGCTTACCGAGGAGCGTCTCGGCAAGCCGTACCAGGCGCTGTATGGCGTGGTGCAGGGCGCGAATTACGAGGATCTGCGCCGGCATGCGGCCGAGCAGATCGCTTCGCTCGATTTCGACGGCGTCGGCATCGGCGGCGCGATCGAGAAGCGCATCATCGGCGACACCTGCGCCTGGATCTGTGACGCGATGCCGGAAAGCCGTCCGCGACACGTGCTCGGCATCGCCGCGGTGGACGACATCTTCGCCTGCGTGGAGAACGGCGGCGATACGTTCGACTGCGTGGCCCCCGCGCGTTGCGGCCGCAATGGTGCGATCTTCACGCGCCACGGCCGCTACAACATCAAGCGCGCGCAGTTCAAGCACGATTTCGGTCCGCTTGAGGAGGGCTGCGACTGCTACACCTGCACGCATTATTCGCGCGCATACGTGGACCACGCGCTGCGCGCCCGCGAATTCAACGGTTTCACGCTGGCGACGATCCACAACGAGCACTTCTTCGTGAAGCTGCTCGACGATATCCGAGCATCGATCGACGGCGGCTATTTCAACGAATTCCGCGACGAGACACTCGCCAAGTTCTACGAGAACGGTTCGAAGGGCTGAGTGTGAACCAACGCGACGCCGCCGCTGATTCATCAGACGTTCCTTCCAGCTCGTACCCATAAACCATGCATAGACCATGCCAGCCCCACGTGCGGACCGCGCGTCCCGTGCACCTCACGCATACCCCACGGATGTCCGATTCGGGAGAATCGGACACGTAAAGCGCATTCCGCGCTGATGATCTCCGATAAATGGAAGGTGCTGATCCTGCGTGATCTGTTGGACGGCACCAAACGATTCAGCGAATTGCGCCGTTCGGTCGGCAGTGTGTCGCAGAAAGTGCTGACGGCAAACCTGCGTCAGATGGAACGCGACGGTCTGGTACACCGAGAGGTGTTCCCGGAAGTGCCGCCGCGCGTGGAGTATTCGCTGACGGAGACCGGACAGACGCTGCAGCCGGTCATCGAGGCGATGAAAAACTGGGGTACCCAGTACAAGGCCGCACACGCCGCCTAGCCCGGCTTGGGGCGTATCCCTTTCGTCAATCGCGACACGCCGATTTGTGCCACAGATAGTAAAGGTGTAAATTAGTCGATTGTCTGCGAGCGTGGCGGAATGGTAGACGCGCTGTCTTCAGGTGGCAGTGAGTGTATGCTCGTGGGGGTTCAACTCCCCCCGCTCGCACGGGCCGAAAAGGGCTGGAATCCAACGATTCCAGCCCTTTTGCTTTATCCAAAACGTATGAAATGTGACAAAAAAAGTACTAAAAATGCGCCGAAAGCCCAGCTATCTCAGCAGAAACAGACAAACGGACATCCAAACCCAAAACCAGCACCACAAATGTCCGATTCTCCAGAAAACACAATCCGAATAACCAATTCGGCAGAATCGAACACATAGCCGCCCAAAACCACACTTCACGTGACCGGTTGAATATTTGCAGCTTTCAAGGCCACTGATTATTCCCTTTCAAGGCCACCGTT
>ERZ1031885.611-NODE-611-length-14392-cov-10.241822_pt1 | contig 14392 bp, 8 predicted proteins | sample MGYA00518168_ERZ1031885 | MGnify/ENA primary metagenome ERZ1031885 (study PRJEB33719, sample SAMN04261269) | wastewater metagenome | biome: rural village; feature: human; material: feces | host: Homo sapiens | place: El Salvador | collected 2014-01-14 ...
TGGACGGTGCGCATATCGCCACCCTGAACCTGACGCTGTTCTTCCGCTACATGCGTCCGATGATCACCGCCGGTTACGTGTACGTGGCCATGCCGCCGCTGTACCGCTTGAAGTGGACCAAGGGTCCGCACGACTTCGTGTACACCGACGCCGAGCGTGACCGTGTGCTTGCCGAAGGCAAGGCCAACGGACGCCAGCTGCCCAAGGGCGAAGGCATTCAGCGCTACAAGGGTCTGGGCGAGATGAGCTATCAGGAGCTGTGGGAAACCACCATGGATCCCGAACACCGCATTCTGAAGCAGGTACACATCGAGGATGCGGCCGCAGCCGACGAGACCTTCTCGATGCTGATGGGCGACGAAGTGGAGCCGCGCCGCCTCTTCATCCAGCGCAACGCCAAGAACGTGCGTTGGATCGACGCGTAAAGGAATCCTCCGCAAGCGGAGGACACAATTCCTTGGCTCCCCTCTTTGAGGGGAGCTGTCGAACGCAGTGAGACTGAGGGGAGCAGTCACTGCGACATGGACTCCCCTCGGTCAGCTTTGCTGACAGCTCCCCCTCAGAGAGGGGAGCCAGATAGGACTAAAGGAACGGTATAAGTGGCAGACGAAACAAACAACACCGGTGACGAACAGTTCACCCCGGATGGCTCGATGGAGCCGTTGAGCCCGCAGGAAGCGGACACCACTGACTACGGTTTGATGGAAAGCGGCGAACGCATCCAGCGCAAGGATTTGCAGCAGGAGATGCGCGAATCCTACCTAGCCTACGCCCTTTCCGTCATCGTGGAACGTGCTCTGCCGGACGTGCGCGACGGCATGAAACCCGTGCACCGCCGTGTGATCTACGCGATGTACGACGGCGGCTATCGCCCCGACCGCGGCTACAACAAGTGCTCCCGCGTGGTCGGCGACGTCATGGGTAAATACCATCCGCACGGCGACTCCGCCATCTATGACACTTTGGTGCGCATGGCCCAGTCCTGGTCGATGCGCAACCTGCTCGTCGACGGTCAGGGTAACTTCGGTTCCCCTGGCGACGACCCTGCCGCCGCCATGCGTTACACCGAATGCCGTATGGCCCCGCTGGCCATGGAAATGGTGCGCGACATCGACAAGGACACCGTCGACTTCGTGCCCAACTACGACGGCAAGACCCAGGAGCCGACCGTGCTGCCGGCCCGCTTCCCGAACCTGCTCGTCAACGGTTCCGCCGGCATCGCCGTCGGTATGGCCACCAACATCCCGCCGCACAACATGCGCGAGGTGGCGGACGGCGTCCACTGGGCGCTCGACCACCCGGACGCCAGCCGCGAGGAACTGCTGGAAAACCTGATCCGCATCATCAAGGGACCGGACTTCCCCACCGGCGCCACCATCCTCGGCCACAAGGGCATCGAACAGGCCTACCGCACCGGCCGTGGCCTGATCACCATGCGCGCCGTGGTCAACACCGAGGAGATCAACGGCCGCATGTGCCTGGTGGTCACCGAACTGCCGTACCAGGTCAATCCGGATCGTCTCGTCGTCTCCATCCGCGAAGCCGTGCGCGACGGCAAGATCCAAGGCATCGCCGACATGCGAGACGAAACCTCCGGCCGCACCGGCCAGCGTCTCGTGCTGGTCCTGAAGCGCGACGCCGTGCCGAAGGTGGTGCTGAACAACCTGTACAAGCACTCCCAGCTGCAGCAGACCTTCGGCGCCAACATGTTGGCCCTGGTCGACGGCGTGCCGCGCACGCTGAGCCTGGACGCCTTCATCCGCCATTGGGTGAACCACCAGCTCGACGTGATCGCCCGCCGTACCGCATACCTGAAGCGTGAAGCCGAGGAACGCGACCACATCCTGCAGGGCTACCTCAAGGCTCTCGACATGCTGGACGAGGTCATCGCCCTGATCCGAGCCTCCGAAGACACCGATACCGCCCGTACCGGTTTGATGGAGCTTCTGGACATCGATCAGGTGCAGGCCGATGCCATCCTAGCCATGCAGCTGCGCACGCTGACCCGCATGAACCGCGACAAGATCGTGGCCGAACACGAGGAATTGCAGCGCAAGATCGCCGACTACATCGACATTCTTGCCAAGCCGGAACGCCAACGCAAGATCATCGGTGACGAACTCGACGAGATTGTGGGCAAGTACGGTGACGAACGCCGTACCAAGATCCTGCCGTTCTCCGGTGAGATGAACGTCGAAGACCTGATCGCCGAAGAGAACGTGGTGGTCACCGTGACCCACTCCGGCTTCATCAAGCGCACCAAGGCCGACGAATACCGCGCCCAGCACCGTGGCGGCAAGGGCATCAAGGGCACCAAGCTGCGCGAGGACGACGTGGTGGATCACTTCTTCCTGACCTCCACGCACAACTGGCTGCTGTTCTTCACGAACAAGGGTCGCGTCTACCGCATCAAGGCCTATGAGCTGCCCGAGGGTTCTCGTGATTCCAAGGGCCAGCACGTGGCTAACCTGCTGCAATTCGCGCCCGACGAGTCCATCCAGGCCGTGCTGTCCATCCCGAACTACGAGGTGGCCAAGTATCTGGTGCTCGCCACCCGTTCCGGCAAGGTCAAGAAGACCCCGCTGGCCGAGTACGACTCCCCGCGTCAGGGCGGCCTCATCGCCGTGCGCCTGATGGCCGACGAGAATGGCGAGAATGCCGACGAGCTGATCGGTGCCGCGCTGTGCAACGCCGAGGATGACATCATCTTGGTCTCCAAGCTCGGCATGAGCCTGAAGTTCCAGGCCAACGATGAGCAGCTGCGCCCGATGGGTCGTCAGACTGCCGGTGTGCAGGGCATGAAGTTCCGCGAGGGCGACGAGCTACTGGCCATGGATGTGGTATGGGGCGACTCCGACAAGGATCTGTTCGTAGTGACCAACGAAGGCTTCGCCAAGCGTACGGCCATCAGCGAATACCGCCTGCAGGGCCGTAACGGCCTGGGCATCAAGGCCGTGCAGCTGGTCGAAGGCCGCGGCTCTCTGGTCGGCGCGCTCGTGGTGTCCGAAGACGATCAGGTCATGGCCATCATGAAGTCCGGCAAGGTGATTCGTTCCAACGTGGACGAGGTCAAGCGCACCGGGCGCAACACCCAGGGTGTTACCTTCGCCAAGCCTGATAAGGGCGACGAAATCCTTTCCATCGCACGCAACGAAGAAAAGGATGACCCCGAAGAGGAGATCGCCGACAACGGCACTGCCGAAGCAGGCCAGTCCCCCGCCGAACCGGTGAACGAGTCCAACGAGACCGCACAATCCGGTGAGAATGTGAACAACGTGGACGAGGCGTGAGCCGAGTCCCGAAAGGCTGGTAGCCTCACTAACAGCAGAGGCTACCAGCAGGCTCTTAAGGAGAAACGATGAACGATCAGTTCGACAACAACGAGTCCGAGGTGATTCAGCCCAATATCGACAATACGGTGAATGATGTGGTGACACCTGAACCCGTTCGGGAGGCACCGCGCAAGGCCCGTTCTGTTTCCAGCGAGCCGGAAGAGGTTACCAGCAGCCCGAAGACTGTTCGTCCGGCAGCTCGTCGCAGCACTCCACGCGCCCGCCGCATGAGCCTGTCCCTGACCCGTGTGGATGCTTGGTCCGTGGCCAAGGTGACATTCATGCTTTCGATTGCCGGCGCCATTATCCAGATTGTCGCCGCAACCGTCGTCTGGCTGCTGCTCGATTTGGTCGGTGTATTCAGTCAGATTACCCAGATTGTTTCTTCCACTGGCTTGGATGCTGGCGGTCTTGATCTGAAGAATGTGCTGTCCCTGACCACCGTGGTGTCTGGTGTGACCATCTTCTCCATTATCGAAGTGGTGATTTTCACCATTCTGGCCACCATTATTGCGTTGATTTACAACGTGGTCAGCTCGCTGGTCGGTGGCGTGCACGTCACCCTCGGCGATGACTGAGTTTTAGCTATACCAACAAAACTCCCCTCAGTCCGATTCATGGACTGAGGGGAGTTTCGTATATTCATAGTCATTAGTGCTTGGCCGGCACAAAACTTTCGCGGGCGACCAGCTTGGTCGAGAGCATGGTGTGGCAGGTGATGTCATCATTGAAACTGATCGACTGGGAAAGCATCAGCAGCGCGTTTCTGGCTAATGCCGCCTGATCGATGGCATACGTGGTCAGCGGCGGTGAAATGTACTGGGCGATGGACTGGTTGTTGATGCTGATGATGCTGACATCGCGCGGCACCAAAATGCCGGCCTTGGTAAAGGCCTGAATCACGCCCACAGCCAGGGAATCAGTGGCCACGATAAAGCAGTCAGGCATATTGCTGCCGAGCTTGGCCACAATCGTTTCGCCGTGCTTGCGGCCGGTTTCCACGCTGACCTGGCCGCCGGTAAATATCAGCCCTGCGGTTTCCAGGCCAAGGCGTTCGCACCAGTCGCGGTATGCCATCGTACGGATGTCTTCGGGGTACTCGTAGGTGCCCATCATGCGGCCTTCGCCGCCGATAAATCCGATTCTGGTCATGCCGCGGGCTCTGGCTTCGCTCAAGGCGTCCAGTATGGTTTGCAGCAGATCCGGCTGCACGGAGCTGAAAAGATTCGGGGCTGGGTTCACATCGATGAACACACCATGTGGCAGTACTTCATGAAGCCTTTCCAGGCTCTCGTAGGAGTGCGGTTCGGGGCCGATGGATACGAAGCCGTCATACTGGGTGCTGTTGTCAATGAGTTTGTTGATATCGGTGTAGAACGACAGGGTGATATGCATCTGCTGCGCTGTGGCGAGTAAGGTGCTGCGCAGCTCGCTGTAATAGGCGTTACTCAGCTCCTCATCACTGGGAATGGCGTCCAATACGGCGATATCGTGCGGAGCCACCAGTCGCCTTTCCTGTGTTTCGTAACCGAGTTCTTCACAGACCTGCAGAATCTTGCGGCGGGTCTCTTCTTTGACGGAGAACGTCGGATCGCCGTTGAGCAGGCGTGACACGGTTGCCGGCGAGAATCCGGCCCGTTGAGCGATTTCTCTGATAGTGACCATGCGTATGCCCGATATGTTCTTTCTGCACCGTTTGCGTACTATGTACTTGTTCCTGCATTACTACCCGTCATTAGGTAATTGGTAATGTATGTTTACCTGATACCTATCGTAGCGCACATCAATCGGAGTGCGGCAAAGATGTGCGCCAGTTGGCGGAAAAACAACACACCGCCCGAATGAATAGCATCATTCGGGCGGTGTTGTGCGGCAATGTCTGCTTGCTGTTGAGCCACATTCGGCTAACGGCATTACCTATGCGTTACTTGGTTTACCGGGCTGCGGACTCCTTGCCGAGCAGCGCGGCCTTGGCGATGTCCTTGCCGTACTTGGCGGCATCGGACTCATCGTGCAGGTTGGCTTCGATCTTGGCCACGATACGGGCGTGAGCCTTTTCGTCGATCTTCACGAAGAAGGCGAAGATCAGAAAGCCGATGATGATGAATGCCAGCGGCATCCAGAAGGCGAAGCCCTCGAAGGTGGTGATGTTGGCCTGGGTCATGTCGGCGGCGGTGGTCTTGTCGACGCCGGCGAACAGCGCGTTGGTGGCAAAGACCATGAAGTAGGTGCTCAGTGCGTTGTATAACAGCGACTGGCCGAAGTTACCGAATGCAAAGGCGGCAAGACGGCCTTTATTAAACTTTTTCTGGGGTTCGGCAGTTGATGACGACATCAGTGTTTTCTCATTTCCCGTGATACTGACTGCGGGGCGGACGGCGTTGGCTCTTATTTCTGTCGTTGAACAAGATAATGCGTTACCTATACAAAGTAAAACCATAACTAAATGCATTATCTAATAGTGATACTAGGAATGTCCGCAATGTGATTGCGGTGACGATTACTGCTCCTTGGTATCTAGCTCGTATAGGTCTGCGTCAGACTGTGCGGTGATGCACCATGCGATACTGCCGAGCTTGATTTTCATCGATATGCAGGTTATATTTAGTAAACATTTTATTTACTAGTTCAGTCACGGTGCCGTGACGAATTCGATGCAAGGAAAGGCGAAAACCATTATGACCAACTTGCAGTCAGCTCAGCAGTTCTCTCAGGCCTGGCTTACCGACCCGCGTGTGTTTGCCGTCAACCGGCTTGCCGCGCATTCCAGCCACAAGTTCTATGATCACGCTCCCCAGTGCGGCGAAGCCATGGATCTCAAGCAGAGTCTGGACGGTCAATGGCGCGTGCAGATGGTGGATCTCGCTGATTTGGCGGACAACGAGCTTGCTGAGGCGGCGTTTGCTCAGCCGGGATACGACGCTGCCGGCTTCTCCCCCATCGAAGTTCCCTCCGCATTGGAGACCAAGGGATTCCTGAATCATCAGTATGTCAACCAGCAGTACCCGTGGTCCGGCCATGAGAGCCCAGTGGCACCGGATGTGCCGAAGCATAACCACGTGGCGCTGTACCGTCATGAGTTCTCTTTGGAACCCAAGGCAGCTGCCGTGTTGGAGGCCAATAAGACTGCTGCGGATGATGCCGCCAAACGTCGCGTTACGTTGACATTCCAAGGCGCGGCCACGGCTATTGCCGTCTGGCTCAATGGCGCTTTCATCGGCTATGCCGAAGATTCCTTTACTCCCAGCGAGTTCGACGTGACTGATGTTCTGCGTGACGGCGTCAATACGTTGGCCGTGGCTTGCTTTGAATTCTCGTCCGCCAGCTGGCTCGAGGACCAGGACTTCTGGCGTCTGCACGGCATCTTCCGTTCCGTGGAGCTGGAAGCCCAGCCGTTGGTTCATGTGAACGACCTGCGCGTGCTGGCCGATTACGACCACACCACTGGCGAAGGTTCGTTGGACGTCGTCGCACTGGTGCGCAATGCTGGCACTGCTGCCGCCGTTGCCGCCACAGTGCTCGATGCTGTCGGCAACATTGTCTGGCACGGCAAGCTGACTGCCGGAGCTGATGCCGAGACGTTGACCGTGAAGGCCAATGTCGGCAAGGTCAACCCGTGGAGTGCCGAAGAGCCCACGCTGTACACCCTGCAGGTGGTGGCAACCGATGCCGCCGGTCAGGTAATCGAAGCAGTGCTGCAGCGCATCGGCTTCCGCCACTTCGCCATCGAAGACGGCCTGATGAAGCTCAACGGCAAGCGCATTGTGTTCAAGGGCGTCGACCGCCACGAATTCGATGCCCGCACCGGCCGCACGATTGCCGAAGCGGACATGATTGAGGACATCCACTCGTTCAAGCGCCTCAACATCAACGCCGTGCGCACCTCCCACTACCCCAACGAGACCCGCTGGTACGAGCTGTGCGACGAGTACGGCATCTATGTGCTGGACGAAACGAATCTCGAAACCCATGGCAGCTGGACCGATCCGGGCGATGTGTTCCAGCCCGCACGCGCCATCCCGGGCAGCAAGGACGAATGGCGCGCCGCCTGTGTGGACCGCACCGCAAGCATGGTGCGCCGCGACTACAACCACCCGAGCGTGGTGATCTGGTCGCTGGGCAACGAGGCGTTCGGTGGTGACGTGTTCTACTCGATGCGCGACTTCGTGCACGAGAACGACCCGTTCCGCCCGGTGCACTACGAGGGCACGTTCAATGACCCCGAATTCAGCGCCGCCACAGACATCATGAGCCGTATGTATGCCAAGCCTGATGAGATCGTCAAGCTATACCTCGGCGAGGACGGCAAGAAGCCGTACATTTCCTGCGAATACAGCCACTCGATGGGCAACTCCACCGGCGGCCTGCACCTGTACACCGAACTGGAGCGCTACCCGCTCTACCAGGGCGGCTTCATCTGGGATTACGTCGATCAGGCCTTGTGGCAGGACTGCGGCGACGGCACCGAGCGCCTGGCCTACGGCGGCGACTTCGAAGACCGTCCGAACGATTACGAGTTCAGCGGCGATGGCGTCATGTTCGCCGATCGCACTCCCTCCCCCAAGGCTCAGGAAGTCAAGCAGCTGTACGCCAATGTGAAGCTCGTGCCGGACGAGTCCGGTGTGACCATCACTAACGACAACCTGTTTATTTCCACTGCCTCTAGTCTGTTTACCGCGCGAGTGCTGGTGGACGGTGTGGAGCGTTGGCATGCCAACTACCGCTTCGATGTGCCTGCCGGCGAGACCGTGCGTGAGCCGATCGCCTTCCCGAAGGTCACCGATTTGGTGGCGCTGTCCGGCAGCGCCGAAGTGACCTACGAAGTCGACCAGCGTCTGGCTGAGGCCACTGACTGGGCTCCGGCCGGCTACGAGCTGACCTTCGGCCAGTATGTCGCCGCGGTTTCGTTCGATGATGGTGCCGCGGATGCCGTTGTTGCCGGCGATGCCGAAGTGGCAGCCGATGGCTTCAACGCCGGTATTCACACCGACTTCGGCGAAGTGCTGCTCTCCAAGACGCAGGGTGGCATGGTCTCCTTCAAGCGCGATGGCCGCGAAATGGTGATTCGCCGCCCGAACCTGACCACCTTCCGTGCGCTGACCGACAATGATCGCGGTAACGGTTCCGGTTTCGAGCGCGCCCAGTGGATGGCCGCCGGACGCTATGCCCGTGTGACCGGTACGTCGGTCGAGGAGACTGCCGATGGCAAGGGATTGAAGGCCACTTACAGCTATGAACTGGCCGACGCCAAGCACACGCCGGTCACCGTGCACTATGAAGTCGACGCCGCACTGCGCGTGCACCTGACGGTCGAGTACCCGGGCGAGGCGGATGCCGCCACGCTGCCGGCATTTGGTCTCGAATGGATCCTGCCCAAGCAGTACGACCGCCTGCGTTTCTACGGTCTGGGACCGGAGGAAACCTATGCCGACCGTCTGCACGGCGCCAAGTTGGGCGTCTTCTCCCGTACCGCTGCCGAGGATTGCGCGCCGTACCTGCTGCCGCAGGAAACCGGCAACCATGAGCAGGTGCGTTGGGCGGAAATCACCGACGAATACGGCCACGGCATGCGCGTGACCGCAGCCGGCGGCACCCGATTCGCCACCAGCCTGCTGCCGTACAGCTCGCTGATGCTTGAGGATGCTCTGCACCAGAATGAGCTGCCGAAGCCGCGCCACACCTTCCTGCGTCTGCTGGCCGCCCAGATGGGCGTCGGTGGCGACGACACGTGGGGTGCTCCGGTTCACGACGAGTTCCAGGTGCCGGCCGACCAGCCGCTCAAGCTGGATGTGACACTCGAACTAATCTGAGTTGCCGCGGCGCTCCTGTTGAGGAGTTGCCGTTGTGGACCTGTAGACCACTGAGGGCGGTTATCGGGATTCCGGTAACCGCCCTCAGCGTCAATAATTTAGGAAATAAGCGGCTTCGTCCTAAAATCTTGTCACTGACTCTGTCTCAGTGACAGAAATTTAGGGGCATGGGGCTGATTTCCTGAAATCCTGTCACTGAGTTGCCGCGAACGACAAAAATTTAGGACGAGTGGACTATTTTCCTAAATTTCTGACGCTGTCGGAAAAAACAATTGGCCATCTGCGGGAGGCTCATAGTTGGGCACGTGTCGCTGCCGGGGAGTTGATCGGTCATCCATGGAGTCTCATGGTCGCGGTGGTGACTCGCATTGCGATTTTCTCCACCTTCAGAATGATGTCGTGTTTACTGGCGGCTTCGTATGATGACGAACGATGCTTACGTATTTGGGTTATTTTTCGACGTCGTTCACTATTGCAATCGTAATGTGGCCGATTCTTTCGGCCGTACTTACTTTGCCGATTCTGGCTGGGCTGTACCATCGCCACCATCGTATGAAGTTGTTGTCTGCGGGAGCCGCATATCTGACGGTACTGTATGTGCTCGGTTTGATTACATTCACACTGTATCCGATGCCGGATGACCCGGAAGCGTTCTGCGCGGCGAATGCCGGCCAGTTCGCACCACAGCTTGACCCGCTGCGTTTCATCTCAGACATCCAAAACGGCGGATTGAGCGGCATACTGCAGCTGGTAATGAACGTGGTGCTGTTCATGCCGCTTGGTTTCGTGCTCACTCGGTGGCTGCGCTGGCGTTGGTGGGCGGTGCTGATTGGCGGATTCGCCGTATCGTTGTTCATCGAAAGCTCGCAGCTCAGCGGTTTCTGGGGCCTCTACCCGTGCGCCTACCGTCAGTTCGACGTCAACGATCTGATGACCAATACGTTGGGTGCGATGGCGGGCCTCGCCGTGGCCGTGTTGTTCGGCAAGTGGGTGCCGATGGCCCACATGCCCGAACGCAGCGAGTATAATGAACACCCTGGCGCGGTGCATCGTCTGGTGACGTTCATCATCGATATGGTTTTTGTGGCCTTGGTATACGTCCCGCTCACCTTGTTGGTGACGTTCTTGTTCTACTGGGCGGCTGAGCCTTTGCAGAACGGTGATTTCATGCTGTTCGGTGGACATCTGACCGTTGGCGTTGGTTGGCTGAACTTCCTTGCGCCAATAGGAGCCAGTCTGGCGTTCCTCATTTTCGAGTTCCTGATTCCGCTGGGGCATAAGGGCCGCACGCTTGGCGGCATGTATACGCACATGACTATTGAAACCAAGCCGCGCAAGGGAATCACGCGCGCCGTGTTCTACATTCTGCGCACGCTGATTATGGGCGCAATGGTGGTTATGTTCATTATCGGATTCGGACACAACGCGCATATCATGCACTACACCTTCTACGGCTTCGTCATCCTGTTCCTCTTCGCGGTGTTCGCCCATCGCATGCCTTGGGACTTTGTGCCCGGATCTTCGGTGGCGCCGGCCCCGGCTGTGCCCGTGTATGGAGCGGCGGATGTCGCTGCGGCACCGGCTGAGTCATCTGCCGCGAATGCACATTCGGACAAAGAGGGTGCGGCAACCGTGGCGGGTGATGATGCTGTACCTGGCGCGCCCGATTCGGATGCTGCGTCGAAGGGTGCGGTGAATACGAAGAATACGGGTGATGCGCGTGCCGAAGGCGATGAATCCGCCGCCACAAATCCGAATACTGTGGGACAAGATGAAAAATAGGCCGATTTTTGGCTGTTGTCCCATTCCCATAGTTGTGGCCTGATATGGCATAACCGTAGGAATGGCGGTATTCCAACGATTCTGATTTCTTGTGTTGGGACAATCGAACAGTCAATCGATTGATGCTGATGTTGTCCCACAGTCTCGTGGGACAACATCGCAAAAACAGCGATTATCGTATGTTGTCCCACGCTGAATAGCATCGGCCCCTGCCCTTCATGAGTGGAAGGACGGGGGCCGATTGGTTTATTCGCGATTGCGATCGCGGCAGTCTGTCAGAGGATCACAGCACGCCCTGGGCGACCATGGCGTTGGCCACCTTGACGAAGCCTGCGATGTTGGCGCCAGCCATCAGGTCGCCTTCCTCGCCGTATTCCTTGGAAGCAGCCAGGGAGTTGGCGACGATGGACTCCATGATGGACTTTAGCTTGGCGTCGACCTCCTCGAAGGTCCAGCTCAGGCGGTAGCTGTTCTGGCTCATCTCCAGGCCGGAGACGGCCACGCCACCGGCGTTGGCAGCCTTGGCCGGGCCGTACAGCAGGCCGGCGTTCTTGTAGACCTCAATGGCCTCCGGAGTGGACGGCATGTTGGCGCCTTCGCACACCACCTTGCAGCCGTTGGCAACAAGAGCCTTGGCGGACTCCTCGTTGATCTCGTTCTGGGTGGCGCACGGCAAGGCGATGTCGCACTTGACGGTCCACACGCCGGAGCAACCCTCGTGGTACTCGGCGGACGGCACACGCTCGGCGTACTCCTTGATACGACCGCGCTCGACTTCCTTGATTTGCTTGACCACAGCAACGTCGATGCCGTTCGGATCGTAGACGTAGCCGTTGGAATCGGACACGGTCACGACCTTGGCGCCCAGCTCCTCGGCCTTCTGCGCGGCGTAGATAGCCACGTTGCCGGAGCCGGAGATCACGACGGTCTTGCCCTTGAAGGAATCGTTCTTCAGCACGCGCAGGGCTTCGGCGGTGTAGTAGCAGACGCCGTAGCCGGTGGCCTCGGTACGGGCCAGGGAGCCGCCGAATTCCAGACCCTTACCGGTCAGGACGCCGGAGTACTCGTCGCGGATGCGCTTGTACTGGCCGAACAGGTAGCCGATTTCGCGGCCGCCCACGTTGATGTCGCCGGCGGGAACGTCGGTGAACTGGCCGATGTGACGGCACAGCTCGGTCATGAAGGCCTGGCAGAAGCGCATGACCTCGGCGTCGGACTTGCCCTTCGGGTTGAAGTCGGAGCCGCCCTTGCCGCCGCCCATCGGCAGCGTGGTCAGGGAGTTCTTCAGGATCTGCTCGAAACCGAGGAACTTGATGACGCTCTCGTTGACGGTCGGGTGGAAGCGCAGGCCGCCCTTGTACGGGCCGATGGCGGAGTTGAACTGCACACGGTAGCCACGGTTGACCTGCACCTTGCCTTCGTCGTCAACCCAGGCCACGCGGAACTTGACCACGCGCTCAGGCTCGACGAGGCGCTCCAGAACGCCGTTCTTTTCGTATTCGGGGTGCTCGGCAATGACCGGCTGGAGGGTGTCGAGCACCTCGTAGACGGCCTGCAGGAACTCCGGCTGGTCACCATCGCGAGCAACGACCTGGTCGTACACGCGCTTCACGTACTCATCAGTGAGCATAATTCTCCCTAGAGGTTGGGTTATCAAATAAGGCGATTTTATTGTATGCACGGTGTCAAGAGGTGACAAAAAATTGCTCAGGATGTGGCGTGGAGCGGATGTGGCCTACGCCACCAACTCCGATGCATCGGCGCGAGCGATGGCCTGCTCGTAGTCTTTGGTGCCCTTGAAGACTTCCTTGGTCCACGGGTTGATGCCCTGCTTCTTGGCGCGCAGCAGGATGTAGCCGAGTGCCAACACGTTGGCCACTAGCGCGATTAGGGACACCGCAAGGTTCACGTTCGGGTTGTTCACGGACTGGGTGGAGAACACGGAGTAGTCCTGGAACATCGGGAATACCTGCGCGAACATGCACCAGATGGCCAATGTATTGGCGCGATTCTGGATCCAGCCGCCCTTGTTCCAGAAGAAGTTGGCCACGGTGGGCGCCAGCAGCAGTGCAAGGCCGCAGTACCAGGAGTGGGTGGGCAGGCAATTGTAGGTGTAGCAGAAGTTCCACAGATCGTAGGCCACGATGAACACCCAGGTCATGTCCGGCCAGAGCATGTCGTCCTTCTTCTTGGAGGCGTAGATGCCGAACCAGCCGGTCATGCAGAAGATATTGAGGATGCCGGCCAATCCGTTGAACACGTTGTGCCAGCCACCGTAGAGGGTCACGCCTTCAGTGGAGATCCAGGTGGTGCCCCAGCCGCGGATGGCGGATTCGAAGTCAGAGACCACGGCGATGAGGATGTTGATGGCCACGATCACGAACGGGAAGCACTTGAACCAGTGGGATTTGCCGATAGAGCCCCACTTGTATTTGAGGGCCATAAAGCCGATGCAGCCGATGGTGGCCGCGTAGAGCTTGGCGTAGTGGAACCAGCTGGTCATGTGCACGTAGGTCGGGTTGTTGAGCGCCCAGTCGGCGCCCATTGCGGCGGCGGTGTAGATGGTGATGAAGTAGACGGTCAGCACAGCCGGGACGACGAGGAAGGCGACGATGCCGCCGGTTTTGGTGCGACGAGCCAGTTCATTGGCGCCGATAAGGCAGCAGAAGACGAGTATCCAGCCAATCCATTGGTAGATGGCGTTGTCGCCGTAGACCTGAAACAGCATGAGCGGTCCTTTCTGATATGTGGTGCGCCCCGCGATTCTCCATCGGATTCCGAGCGCCGACGCCGCTTATTGACGCAGCGTCAATTTCTCTCACGGCATAGTGTATCCCTATGTTGACATGGTGTCAATATGGGTTATGTGCATGTGGTTTCGCATCATTACAAGGTTGACAGGTCGCTGAAATTTGTCTGTGATGCACTAGAATCGGGCATGAAAAGCAAGCAAGATGAGGAGTCGCTCGTGGAGGAGCAATGTTCTCGAATATCAAATGGCCCGTTATCTATTTGTAGGTGCAACATCCTTGTTCTCGGCTGATTCTAGCAGTTCGTCGGCGAATGCCTCGGCGGCCCGCTGTCTATTTGAAAGTGCAACACCCTGCCCTCAACTTCTATCGCGATGACAGCAAGATAGAAGTCGACCTTTTGGATTTTACGGACAGGAGGCATCCCATTCTGTCTGAAATTAAATCCAGCCAAACATACAGAGATAAGTATGCGAAGCATCTCATCTCCGTCGGCGAGCAGATTGATAAAGCTGGTGGCGACAGTCTCAATGTCATATCACGAGTGGAGTCCAGCTACCGGGCGCGAGGTGTGAACGTTGTCAGCGCTGCGGATTGGATGTTGAGAAGCTAGTTGCGAAAAGATAAAAACCCTTGGAATCGGCATGATTCCAAGGGTTATCTGTGGAGCTAGCCGGGTTCGAACCGGCGACCCTCTGCTTGCAAAGCAGATGCGCTA
>ERZ1031885.621-NODE-621-length-14206-cov-6.176313_pt1 | contig 14206 bp, 8 predicted proteins | sample MGYA00518168_ERZ1031885 | MGnify/ENA primary metagenome ERZ1031885 (study PRJEB33719, sample SAMN04261269) | wastewater metagenome | biome: rural village; feature: human; material: feces | host: Homo sapiens | place: El Salvador | collected 2014-01-14 ...
TATCATATAGGGGGAAGATTAAAAAAAGATTAAAACAAATAGTAATTTCAAAAAAAGGCTTGTCAAGGAACATTACAGTGTAGATGCCTGTGGGGATGGTCTGGAAGCAATGGATTATATCGATATGACTTCCTACGATGGTATTATTCTTGATATCATGTTGCCGGGAAAGGACGGATATGAAATCTTAAGAGAATTACGGCAACAAGAAGATGATACACCGGTTCTGTTACTGACAGCAAAAGACAACAGATTGAACAGAATGCGTGGGACTTTGATTTTGAAGGTGGTTCCAATGTGATCGACGTATACATTCGCTATTTGCGAAAAAAAATCGATGCACAATATGAACAAAAACTCATCCACACTGTTCGCGGTGTCGGATATGTAATGAGGGAAAACGAATGAAACAGCTGACGATCAAGAAAAAAATTACGCTATGGTGCGCTGGATTGTAAACCTTCACAATGGAACCATTCACGTCGAAAGTATCGAAGATATCGGAACGAGTTTTATTTTCCGATTTCCGAAAATATAAGGAACTATCGCTATATATCCTTTTGGTATATTTTCCTTATTCCATCACAGTATCGTGTTATTCTTCCATCAGTTTTCAAGCCAAGTATTAAAATGTAAAAAAACTTGCAAATCCACCTTCTTTCCGTTAATATATTGACAACAAACAGGGAAAGGAAAGAAGGTATGTTTCAAACAATTATTGGTACAATCAGTTCTTTTATGTACAGCAAGCTGCTGGTCATTCTACTGATTGGTGCGGGAGTATATTTTACAGTCCGCACAAGATTTCCGCAGGTAAGATTATTTAAGAATGCTTGTGGATCCGTAATGGAAAAGCCGGAGGATAAAGGGGCAATTTCCTCTTTTCAGGCACTTATGGTTTCAACAGCATCCCGTGTGGGAACGGGAAATATTGTCGGGGTTTCATCGGCGATTTGCATAGGTGGATTTGGTTCTGTATTCTGGATGTGGGTGATTGCGATCATCGGAAGTGCATCTGCACTGATCGAGAGTACATTGGCACAGATTTATAAGAAAAAAGGAAAAGACGGAAGTTGTTATGGAGGACCGGCTTACTATATTGAAGCGGCACTTCACTGTCGCCCGCTGGCAATTGTTTTCTGCGTTGCAATGATTTTAACCTACGCATTTGGATTTAATATGCTGGCATCTTATAATCTGCAGTCTACATTTTCAGTATTTTCTTTTTATGATGCAAAGATGAGTCCCTGGATCATCGGTGGGATTTTGGCAGTGCTGACAGGATGGTGTCTGCTTGGCGGCGGATCACGTATCGTAAAAGTAACTTCAATGGTTGTGCCGGTAATGGGGATTGCGTATATCGGAATTTCACTTCTGGTAGTAATTATCAATATTCAGAACGTGCCGGCAATGTTCGTGCGCATTTTTGAAGAAGCATTTGATTTCAAAGCAATTTTCGGAGCATTTTCCGGTTCAGCCATGATGCAGGGAATCCGCCGGGGACTCTATTCCAATGAGGCAGGTATCGGTTCCGCTCCGAATGCATCGGCTTCGGCAAATGTCAGTCATCCGGTAAAACAGGGGCTGGTACAGATGTTATCCGTATTTATTGATACTTTGTTGCTTTGTACAGCAACAGCAATGATGTGTATGTCATCCGGGATCGATCCGGCAAAAGAATTGCAGGGAGCACCATGGGTGCAGGCATCTCTTCAGGAATCACTTGGTTCTTTCGGGCCGATCTTTATTACAGTTGCAATGGTATTTTTTGCATTTACAACTCTGCTCGGAAACTGTTTCTATTGTGACAATCTTTTAATCTACATTCACAAAAAACAGCCGGAAAAAGCTTTTATGAAAGGCTTCAGACTGGTATCGGCACTTGCAATCTTTCTGGGAGCAGGAATGGAAATGTCTCTTTTGTGGGATCTTTCCGATGTACTGATGGGGGTTATGGCGCTCATTAACATTCCGGTTATCCTGATTTTATCAGGAATTGCATTTAAAGCGATCCAGAATTATGAAGTGCAGTTGAAGCAAGGAAGCAACCCGGTTTTTAAAAGTGCAGACATCGGTCTTAGACAAAAAACAGATTTCTGGAGATAAAACAGGATAATGGGGGAGACTGTCCGAACCACCGGATAATCTCCCCCAATTTCTACATCCTCTATTTTATAACTAAGACTTTCTGTGTTTTAATGAATAGCTTTTTACTTTTTGTTACTGTGGTATTTTTTATAGAAATAAATATAGGATATTCCACCTGGAATACCGATCCAGATAAGCATTGTTACAACAGACACAATCTCAAAATCAGAAATTGTTAATGCACAGGCTATATACAGCAATACCATCGGAAATGAAATAAATCCTAAAATTCTATGTGCAATCTTCCAGGTATCTTCATCACGCACAGTCCATGGCAAACGAAGGCCGGTATGTCTGTTATATGGCAACTTCGGCGATACAATACCTATAAAAACCATTATGCAAGACAATAATACCATAGCAAATAGTTTCTCTCCATTTTCCGAAAAAGTAATGACATCAACTGCACTCAGAAAAGCAAAAACAATACCAATGATTAAAATGCTAATATTGCAAAGTGTGGTAACACGGAAAATACCAAGCCTTAAATCGTCAGTTGTTAGACTTGTAAACAAGGCCAAATTACGATACAGTACGATACCTGCAATCAGCATACATATTCCTGCCATTAGAATTGATACGACTTCATTTTTCACACTCATTGTAATCATCATAGATAAAAATGTAACAAACAGAATCAGACCTCTTTTCTGGTTTGCCTGATACAACAACTTTTCTTTTTGCTTTTTTCTTGCCAGCTGTTCATTTAGTTCCGCCAATTCTTCCGCCAAATTCCCATTACTATGGATACTCTCCTCAATTCCAAGCAATTGACTAACCGATACATCAAGCAAATTTGCCATTTCAATCAAAACATCTGCATCCGGAATAGATAATCCCTTTTCCCATTTTGAAACTGTCTGCCGAACAACATTTAACTTTACTGCCATTTCTTCCTGGCTCATTCCCCTTGTTTTTCGGAAATGCTTTATATTCTCATTAATCATAATTTCATATCCCTTCTATTCGATATGTACATGTACATTATAAATTATACGAATATGCTGTTTCCGATACAAGCAATGGAAATTAACATTGGCTATTTTTTCTTTACACTTAAAAGTTAATTTGTGAATACCCGATAATTCTCTTCCTTATCGTAATCCTTGTGAATTCCATCATCCTCATACATCGTATAACTGCTGTTTTTATATCCGACAAGCTGCAGATGTTCGGTATCAATATCTTTCACACACTCTGCCACTTCTGCAATCGGGATGCATTTACCACTTCGAATGAAGAGCGGTACTTCATTTAGTGCCACATCTACATAATGAATACCTTTTGCGAGAACCTCTTCAGAAATGCTTCCGTCCGGCAGGAACTTGATAAATTTCATTTCTTCCGGCAGATAAACATAACGGCCTCTTGCGTTCTGCTCGTAGACCGGAGCGATCATGATCTCGTTTCCAAGCATCAGCTGATCCTCTATCCTGATTGCTCTCTTGTCATCCGGATAAACAAACCCAAGTGGTTTGAAATACATGTCATCATTCAGCACAGCTTTCATGTACTCACTGTACAGATACGGCACAAGACGATATCTTGTATTAATGACAGCGCGGAAATCCTCGATTTTTTCAAATTGATAACATTCCTGCTCTCTTGTTCCCGTTGCTGAATGATTACGCATCAGTGGTGTGAATACACCAAGTGCAAGAAAACGAAGCAACAGTTCTCTTGTCGTATCACTGCCAAATCCTCCAAGGTCAGCACCCGTATACAGGAAACCGCACATATTCAGAGACGGCAGCATCTTCAGGTTAAGAAGGATATGCGACCACCAGGATTTATTATCGCCTGTCCAGATTCCGCCATAACGGTGCATTCCGATATAAGAAGATCTGGAAAATATCAGAAAACGTTTTTCCGGGTCAATGCGTTCAAAAGCTTCTCCTGCTGCTCTTGTCATATTGTAGCCAAAAAGATTATGTACTTTGTCATGACGGATCTTTTTGCCATCGACATTGTGATAAAATCTTTTGTAATCTTCCGGATTATTTGCAATACTGAGCATCTTGTCCTGCATTTCCCAGGGATGGGTCTTGCCTTCGGTATCCTTTGCAAACGCTCCTGCAAGTTCTCTTGCCTCTGCAAGGCCTTCGGAAGAATAAAAGATCGCAGGCTCGTTCATATCATTCCAGAAACCTTCTATTCCCTGTTCAATCAGAAAACGATATTTGTCTCCGAACCATTTTCTGGCTTCCGGATTCAGCATATCCGGGAAATGGGTATCTCCCGGCCATACAGCTGCAACAAAATCACTTCCGTCTTCTCTCTTACAGAAATAGTTGTTTTTGACACCTTCCTCGTAAATCTCATATCCCGGCTCAACCTTCACACCGGCATCAATGATCGGAATCAGGCGAATATCCTGGTCATCCATTTCCTGCACAAATTCCGGAAAATCCGGGAAATTTTCTTCATTCACTGTGAAATCTTTGAACGACTGCATATAGTCAATATCCATGTAAATCATATCGATTGGGATATGATTCTCACGATATCCTTTTGCGACAGTACGGAAATCTTCTTTCGTCGTATAACCCCAGCGACTCTGTCCAAAACCAAAAGCAAACTTCGGCGGGATATAGCTGCGTCCGATTACGTGGCGGAACTGTTTTACGATATCATAAGCATTCTCACCTTCAAGCACATAGATATCCAGATCGGCATTTTCGCAGGATACCCTGAGGGTATCCTCTCTGTCATATCCAATATCAAAGGTCAGTTTCGATGGATAGTCAAAAAACATTCCAAATGTAGTCTTTCCACTCACGATGATAAAGTTGTGTGCTCCGTACAAAGAACGCTTGTCCTCTGTATGTACCGGATCATCTGTGCAATTACTGATATAACAATACCCTCTCTTGTTGATTCCACGATTGGCTTCACCCAGACCATAGACAATGTCATCTTCATCCATGATATAAGTAAAGACAAATCCTTCCTCCTGACTGACCTCTCCATAAGGGAGAACGCCCTCAGTTGTTTCAATTTTTTCAGTCAGTGCCTCCGTATTAAACGGAGTTCCATATCTATATTTTCTAATCATTTCTCTGTCACCTGATGTTTATAATATAATACGAATGCTTCATATGGGTTCAGAATAATTTTTCCGTCGAATTCTTTTCTTCCAAGGTTTGTGATCAGACACTCTGCGCCTTTGAATTCTTCCGGCACTTCCACTTCTGCATTCTTGTCACTGAAGTTGCAGACAGTCAGAATCTTTTCCTGATCCTGTTTTCTTGTGTACGCAAAAATCTGTTCATCCTCACGGTAAAGAGGTTCAAATTCACCATAAACAATAATGTCTTTCTCTTTGCGCAAGCTGATCAGTTTCTGATAGTAATGGAAAATAGAATCCGGATCTTCAAGCTGCTGTGCTGCATTGATCTTTTTGTAGTTTTGGTTTACTTTGATCCACGGCTCACCATCTGTGAATCCGGCCTGTTTGCTGTCATCCCACTGCATCGGAGTTCTCGCATTGTCACGGCTTCTCAGCATCAGACATTTCATCATGTGTTCCGGAGTCATAAGACCTGATTCAGTAAACTCTTCAAAGTAATTAATACTTTCAATATCACGGTAATCTTCCAGTTTGTCAAAATAAACATTTGTCATACCAAGCTCTTCCCCCTGGTATACATATGGCGTTCCCTGCATCATGTGAATACAGGTAGCCAGCATTTTTGCAGATGTTTCTCTGTATACCGGATTGTCATTTCCAAAACGGCTGACGCTTCTCGGTTGATCATGATTACCTAAAAACAAACTGTTCCATGCTTTACCCTGGAGTTTCTCCTGCCATTTGATCATGATGTTTTTAAACTCTTTAAAATCATATTTTTGAGTTGTCCACTTCCCATAATCTCCGCATCCACTCTCCACATGCTCAAATTGGAATACCATATTCAGTTCATTTCTGTCTTCACCCGCATATTTCTGTGCTTCTTCAATTGTAACTCCAGCTGTTTCACCAACTGTCATGATATCATATTTTGAAAGGACTTCATAATTCATTTCCTGAAGAAATTCATGGACTCTTGGACCATGTACGCTATATGGTCCAAAATCGCCATAAAGCCCGTTATTCATTTCTCCATCCGGAAATCTCTGATCTTTGGAAATCATACTGATAACATCCATACGGAAACCATCAATTCCTTTTTCACACCAGAATTTCATCATATCGTAAACTTCCTGACGTACTTTTTCATTTTCCCAATTGAGATCCGGCTGTTTTTTTGAAAACAGATGCAGATAATACATCTGTGTCTGCGGATCATATTCCCATGCAGAACCGCCGAATGCTCCGCCCCAGTTATTAGGTTCTTTTCCATTTACCGGGTCTTTCCAGATATAATAATCACGATATGGATTATCTTTTGACTTGCGGCTTTCAATAAACCAGTTATGTTCATCCGATGTATGATTGACTACAAGATCCATCAGAATCCTGATGGATCTTTTGTGTGCTTCACACAACAACTCCTCGTAATCCTCCATAGTTCCATATTCTTCATAAATTCTACGGTAATCAGAAATATCATAACCATTATCGTCCTGAGGTGATTCCAGCATCGGAGAAATCCATAACACATTTACCCCAAGTTCTTTAAGGTAATCGAGTTTCTGTATGATTCCTCTGATATCTCCCACGCCATCACCGTTACTGTCTTTAAAACTCTTAGGATATATCTGATACACTACGCTTTCTTTCCACCATTTTTTCTCCATGCCAAGTCTCCTCATTTCTAATTATTTGACCGCTCCTGCAACCACACTATTCATTATACTCACCTCATCCTTGCAGTATCAAGAGGTTTCTCGTGAAACTACAAAAGGTAACAAAGTTTATTTCCTGCTTTTATACAGTTTATACAAAGAAAAACAGGTCATTGCACCTGCTCGCCTATATATGCAAAAAAAAGGATCCTGTCATTCTTTGACAGAATCCCTCTTTACCAGATAGACTGGATTTTTTATATTTAATTCGTTCAGTGTCTCTCCCTGAATCAATTTCATCAGACGTTCCAACGCCACATGTGCTTTTTGTGGAATATCCTGATGAACTGTTGTCAGTTTCGGTCGAATCATGCTCGCGTAAACACTGTCATCATATCCTGTAACAGAAATCTGCTCCGGAACCATGATTCCTTCGTCAAAAAAGAAATTTATTGCTTCTATCGCATTATAATCTGAAGAAAAGGCCAGCGCTTTTGCTTCAAGAAAGCGTGGAAGAAGTTCTCTGTATTTCCTGAGACGAAGATTTCTTTTACCCGGAATAACTATATATCTGGAACGACTGCAGAATCCCCCTTGTTTTTCCATCGCCTGTTTGAATCCCATCCACCGATAGTAATCGCTGTCCTGCTCTGTTTCTGCAACAAACAATGCTTTCTTATATCCACAGGAATACAGGTATTCTCCGATCTGATACCCGCCTGAATAATCATCTATACCAACATTCTGAAATGTATAAGTCCCCTTCGGATAAGCATCGATCAAAATCATTTTTTTGTTTAATCTGTGTGAAAGGTTATGATACTGCTCTTCATTGTATCCCAGGATAATCAATCCCTCTACATTCCATTTTGAGGCAATATCCACTACATTCTGAATGCTTTCACCGCCAATAAGCATAACATAATATCCATTTTCTTCCATTTCCATCTGAATCGTTCCGATCAGTTCTCCCACGAATGGATCCTGAAGTGACTGCATACCATGAGCGTAAGTAAATCCGAGTACTACGCCTATAATTCTGGAACCATGACCGGAAAGCATCATGGAACCCATATTCGGAACATAGTTCTGTTCTTTAAGAATAGCCGTGATTTTATCGATCGTTTTTTGGGAAACTCTTTTCGTATTGCCATTTATAACATTGGATACCGTGGTGCGGCTGACGCCTGCCATATCTGCAATATCCTGAAGCCGAATCATAAAACCTTCCTCCTGTGTTCTTGTTTTCTTACAATACTGCTTCCTGCTTATTTGTACTCAGATACTTTCGTTTCTGCAAAAGTCATTTTCGCTTATATCAAATTTATAATATCATAGGCAGTTAGGTTTGTCACATAAAGGTTTGCAATTTCAAACTGCAAGACCGCTGTAATTGCAACTGATAAAATTAACCATTGTCTCCATGAATATATTAGAGATATAATATAAATACTGGTATCTGATTTTTCTGAATACTAAGTATCTAAAAATGGGGAATGACAAATGAACAAACAAGAGAAACAGATTTTCACATCAGACAATTTGAAAGAAACAGCCATCATGACGATAGCAGTGGGCATTATCGCCGCGGCCGTATATTTCTTTTTGATTCCGAGTATGACCTCGATCAGCAGTATATCCGCGCTGGCAATTGTTATGTCGCATTATATACCGTTGCATGTATCAACGATCACAATGATATTGAACGTTGTCCTGCTGCTGATAGGCTTTGTGACATGCGGAAAAGAATTCGGAGCAAAGACTGTTTACACAAGCATCCTGCTGCCGGTGTATCTTGCAGTATTTGAACACCTATTTCCGAATTTCACCTCGCTGACAGACAGCAGTGAACTGGATGTAATATGCTATATCCTGATCGTAAGTATCGGGCTCAGTATTTTATTTAACATGAACGCATCTTCTGGCGGACTGGATATCGTAGCGAAGATCATGAATAAATATCTGCACATAGAATTGGGAAAAGCAATGTCCATCTCGGGCATGTGTGTGGCACTTTCTTCCGCTCTGATCTATGACAAGAAAGCTGTCGTTTTAAGTGTGCTTGGAACCTATTTTAATGGTATTGTGCTGGATCATTTTATCTTTGGACAGAATCTGAAACGGCGTGTATGTATTATTACAAAATACGAAGAAGAAGTCCGTCAGTTTATCTTGCATGAACTGCATAGCGGAGCAACATTCTACGAGGCGACAGGCGCATACAATATGCAGAAACACAGAGAGATCATTACGATCGTGGACAAAAGTGAATATCAGAAACTGATGAATTATATTATCAAGAAAGATCCGGAAGCATTCGTGACAGTGTATACAGTATCTGATATGAGATACCGTCCAAAGGTAAGATCATTTTAGTACATTTTATCCGGGAAGAGATTCTACTAAACGCTTTACGCATCTACCTGAATACCTAACTAAAAAAAGAGTCACAGCTTATTCCATCAGGAATAGTTGTGACTCTTTTTTATAAGCTTATAGAATCTGATTTCGAATAAACATGTCTTTATTTCATCTCCATACTATTCTGCAATGTGTGGATCAGCTCCTCGATCACGATCGGCTTTGACAGAAAACCATCCATTCCGGCTACAAGAGCATTTCTCTTATCCTCTTCAAATGCATTCGCAGTCATGGCAATAACAGGAAGCCTGGATTTTTTCTTATCCGGTAACTTTCTGATCAGCTGTGTTGCTTTATATCCATCCATATTCGGCATCTGGATATCCATCAATACAAGATCATAATGATCTGCATCCGCCTTTTCTATCATATTCACACAAACGATTCCATCTTCTGCCCGTTCAACCTCGAGTCCATGCTCTTCCAAAATTGCTATGGCGATTTCTGCATTTAAATCATTGTCTTCTACCAGCAGTATCCTCTTCCCCGTAAAATCTCTCGTATTATATTCCTGTTCATTTTGAAAATTTGGTCGGGCATCTTGATTCCCTGTAATCTGATGGTTCATTTTCAGGGTGATCTTCGTTCCTTCTCCTAACTTGCTCTCTACATCGATCGTTCCATGCATCAGATCAACCAACTTCTTTACAATAGCAGTTCCAAGGCCTGTGCCGGATACTCCGCTTTCCGTTGTGGTACGTTCTCGCGAAAAATATTCAAATATATGTGAAAGAAATTCTTCCGACATCCCAATGCCGGTATCTTCTATAACTGTCTGATAAATCGCATAACCCTCACGTTCCGATGGTAGTTCCGTCACAGTCATAGTTACCGAATTGCCTGTAGGCGTGTATTTCAGTGCATTACTGAGAATATTAAGCAGAATCTCCCTCATTTTTGTTACATCGATCATAACATTTCTGTGTCTGATTTTTAATGAATGCCGGAATATAACTCCTTTCTCACCCATCTGTGTATTAAATAATGTGCATATCGCATGATAGAAGTCAACCATATTTGTACTGGATTCATCTAAATGCTCCTTCCCATTCTCAATCTTTGCCATCTCCAATACATTGTTGATTAACGATAAAAGAAATTCATTCGATGTTTTGATTTTATCAATATAATTCAAAAGTGTTTCCTTATCATCTAAATGTTCCTCCAGAAGATTGGTAAAACCAATGATCGCATTCATCGGAGTTCGGATATCATGAGACATATTAAAGAGAAAGTCTGTTTTCGCTTTACTTGCGACCTTCGCCTCAATTAATGCCTTATTCAATATTTCTTCCTGCTGTTTTTCTTTCTTGATGATCTTATCAATATTTTTTGTACTGACTACTGCAACTCTATAACCAAGTGCTGTGATGATTTCCCTCTGCATTTCCATTTCCTTGTCCTGTTTCATCTGCATACGGACTTTTTCATCAACATCACGCATTCCTATAACAAAATACACTTTCCCGGAATTATCCTTGATTTTAATTGTATTCATTTCATAGTAAGCATATTTATTATCTACAATTCTAAGATAGCTGATCTTATACAGTCCCTGATCTGGTACATTTTGTTTTAATACTTCCAGACGTATCGCGTTTCGTACTCTTTCCTGATCTTCCGCAACCACAAAGTTATCAATATATTTATCCAGAATCTGCCCTGCATAATCATGCGATTCCAGCAGTTCTTGAAGCATCTCCTTTTTCATTCCGAACCCATCGGTTCTGTAGAGACTTATTTCTCCTGTTTCTGCATCCAGTTTTAAAAGGCTGTGGTATTCCTGGCTTAAAGCTTCTGAAATAACCATTTCTTCTCTCAGAGCTTTGTTGGCACGCTTTCCTTCTTCCAGCGCAATGTTCAGTCTGTTCTGCTGTTCAAGTTCTTGCTTTTTCTCTTCATCAATAGATTTGAATGCCACGATAAACTGATTGCATTCTTTATTCAGACGTGCAAGATAACATTGATAATACTTTATCTCGTTATTTCGGAAAACACGATAATTCAAACTGTAGTTATTCCTTTCAGCCAGCAGTTTTTCTATGTCTTTTAATAAACGGATCTGATCAAAAAGTTTCCTGTCTTCTTCCAGTACATCATTCTCAATATAATAACTGATTTTTTTCTCATAATCTCCGTTAAAGAACGTTTCTCCATAGCGTTCTAACATCGCCTCTCCCATACTATAACAGGCGGTTGCACCGGAATGACTATCTACTACATATACATTTTCATATGGGACAGCAAGTGTTCGGATGATGCTGTCCTGCATTGTGAATTTCTCTTCATCCCGTTGCATGGCATTAGACAATTTCTCATTCTTCTGCAACAGCATCATCTGCTGCTGTGGATCTGTATAGTCCTCCACAAACAGGAAAACATTCTTTGTATCTGCACTTTCCCTCGTAAAGTCAAACTGCATGAAACGCATCTCACCATTCAGCATAAAATTAATCATAACATGATGCATGATGTGTTCTGTTGTTCCCTGCGTGATCGCTTCCATCGTCATCTGCTGTTCTACCCGATTAAGATCCTCTGCATCTCCAGATGCATAACGCATAATTTTCTTGCTGATATAATCATCAAACATTTGCTCATCCGACTCTGGGAAAATATTTTCACCACCTAACAGCTTCGTATCCTGATGAAGCTTAATGCATTTTCCTGTATTCTCAAAATCAATGTACAGGATTTCTATATAATGGTTTTTAAGAGCCTTTTCATATATTGCAGACTGAACTGCTTTCTCTAACAACTGAGTTCCTCCTACTTTTTTCAATATCACCTTCGTTTATTCTTGTTTAGTGGTTACTGAGCAATGACCTGCGTTTCGGTACCCCCCCCCACCGGATTTTATGCTTCTTATTGTCTTTTGCAGCATCTTCATATCAACCGGTTTTGAGATATGTGCATTCATACCAGCTGCCAGGGAATGCTGTATATCCTCCGAAAATGCATTGGCTGTCATAGCAATGATCGGAATTGTCTTTGCCAGTTCATGAGAACTTCTGCGGATTGCCTTTGTTGCCTCATAACCATTCATAACAGGCATCTGCACATCCATCAGGATCATGTCATATTCCCCTGGAGCAGACTGTTCAAATGTCTTCAAAATCTCTTCGCCATTTTCACAAATGGTACACTCTGCGCCTTCAATCTTTAACAGTTCCGTCAGGATTTCTGCATTTATCTCATTATCCTCTGCACACAAAAACTTCATTCCCTGCAGAATATTGTCCTCCGGCTCATCCTTTTCTGTCTGCGGTATCAAAGAAACAGACTTGTCTTCTGCAATTTTAAGATCCATAAAAATCTCAAAGCAGCTTCCCTGACCCAGTTCACTCTCCACATCAATGGTTCCTCCCATCGCTTCAACCAGGTTTTTAGTGATAGCCATTCCAAGTCCGGTCCCCTGTATCTTATTGGTCAGGGAACTCTCCGCTCGGGTAAATGCATCAAAAATCGTATTCTTGAAATCTGCCGACATTCCCACACCATTGTCACTGACTAAAAAGCGGTACTTTGCATAAATAGATGAATTTGATTCACATTCCTCTATCAAAAGCTGAATTTCTCCACCTTCCTGCGTATATTTTATTGCATTAGACAGCAGATTACTGAAAATCTGCATCAAATGAACTTGATCCCCATTCACCCTCTCGTGCTGGATATCTTCTTTTATAATCGTAAAAGTCTGATTTTTTTCATCTGTCTGTGAGCGGAATATCACATTGAGTTCCTGGATAAAATCCAGAATAGAAAAATCAGTATATTTAAATGTTGTTTTTCCAGCTTCAATCTTACTCATATCCAGAACATCATTAATGATCCCTAACAGATGCTGTGATGAAATGTCAATTTTATTCGCATACTCTATTACCTTGCCTTTATCACCGGCATCATGTTTGATCAGTGACGTCATACCTATAATCGCATTCATAGGCGTACGGATATCGTGAGACATATTAGCAAGGAAACTGCTCTTTGATCTACTCGCTTCCTGTGCCACCTGAAAGGCTTCCTCTGCCGCCTGTTTTGCCTGACGTAGTTTTGTATTCACTGTTTCCAGCTTCGCATTATTTTCCCGTTCCACACGGATTGCTTCCTTCTGGTTTCTGTGCATGACAAAAGAAATCCCCAGTATAACAAAGACAGCTACGATAAGCGTAAAGATAACGATAAATATTGTGACAAAATTGACAAGTTCTAAGGTATTTGTAGCAACATATTCCGCCGGAACCAGAAAGATAAGTGTCCATTCGGCATTGTTCATTCTTCTTAATCCATAAAAATATTCTGTTCCATCCAGAACTGCATTAGAATAACTGCAGCCTTTTTCTTCCAGTTCCGCCTTTGTTTTCTCAAAGGAAGAATTGTGAAGATACTTCATGTTCTGTAGAACGGAAAATACATTATGTCCCTTGATCAGTTCCACCTGATTGCTGTTGAACAGTTTGAATCCATTATCATCCAGTACATACACACTGTTGTTCCCATCATATGCATCACAGTTGAAATAAGGATTCAGCTGTTCCATATCCTGGGCAATTCCAAAATAAAGAATGGAAGTTTCCTTTTCTCCATCCTGAAGACGTATTGGTTCCGGCAGACGCTTCAGAAATACCATCTCTGACTGGTTATCCGTCATGGAATCAAAAACAAAACTGATCTTTTCAGGACTTTCTTCGAAATAATCCAGATCCCGGAAAAGTCCTCTATTTCCAGTTTCTGTATAATATTCACCTTCTGAATCCACTGCCATCAACGTAATCTTTTGGTCTGCATATGCTGATAATTCATGTTTCTTTTTCATATGTCTGCAGAGTTCCTCTGTAGTCTGTACGTTTGCATCTCTCAGGTAATTACATTCTTCCGTTACCCGATCCCAGTGGGAATCGATCACATC
>ERZ1031885.638-NODE-638-length-14027-cov-26.057472_pt1 | contig 14027 bp, 10 predicted proteins | sample MGYA00518168_ERZ1031885 | MGnify/ENA primary metagenome ERZ1031885 (study PRJEB33719, sample SAMN04261269) | wastewater metagenome | biome: rural village; feature: human; material: feces | host: Homo sapiens | place: El Salvador | collected 2014-01-14 ...
CCTTTCTGATTTCTATATTCACGCCATCACTCAAGCCTGTAGTTACCTGGGTGCGGGCAAAATCCTGAGCAACTTTTTGTTGCTCAGGTGCTTATAAAAAACATTAAATTATAGTGTTGCGGAAATAAGGATAATGTAAAACCTCTTGTACAAATTGTATTTATCATGAATAAGAAAATTATTTGTTTGTTGCTTTTTGTGTTTCCTTTGTTGGTAAGAGCGCAGGAAATTTCAATAGGAGGTTCATGGGCTAATGAACCAGCAAAATTGGGTAAAAACAAAACATTAGACACAAGTGTTATGGAATGCATCTATAACTATCGTATTATAGACCATAGCATTGGAGATATGAGAGAGTATTATGCTATATTGGAAATAGGAGATACTGTTTCTAAATTTGAGAGTTATGGTTCTTATAGGCTAGATTCTGTTCTTGTTGGAAAACAACAGATGACTAACGGAGAGTTTTTAAAAACCTATAATATGTATAGACCAGACTTTAAAGAATTCTTGTTAGAAAATGCAAATACAAAACGACTGTCTTATTATGGTAAGGTATCTATAGATAGTTATACCTATCAAGAGGATATACCTCAAATTGATTGGGTATTGTCTGATAGTACAAAGATGATTTGTGGCTATTTATGTCATCAAGCAACAGCTACTTTCCGTGGACGTAATTGGATAGCTTGGTATTGTGATATACCTAAAAGTGTAGGACCTTGGAAGTTAAATGGATTACCAGGGTTAATTCTTGCGGCGGAAACAGAAGATAAAGAGCATACTTTTTCTGCGATTTCTGTTCGCAAATCAAGTTCACCAATTACTGTCAACGACAAAGAGTATTTCAAGACTACTCGTGAGCACTTTAATCAAGCTTTGGCTGATTATAAGTCTAATCCAGCAAAGTCTTGGAAAAATTCTCCTTTAGCTCCTAAAGATATGAATGGAAAACCTATGCCTATGCCAAAAAGGAAATTGTTCTATAATCCTTTGGAAAAGGAATAGTATAAAAACAGGTTGACACAACAAAAGTTTTAGCATGAGTTTCATCAAGTATATAGGGATGGTAGTCCTTGCATTGCTAATGGCCTTGCCTCTCTCTGCCCAAACCACCCTTTCGGGAATGGTAAGGGACGAGTCGGGCAAAGCTCTTGGCAATGTAATGGTCAGAGCCTACAATCAACATAAGAAGTTGAAGCGTTACGCACAGACGAATCGATAAGTTGAACTTGTCTTTGGAGTACTCTTATTACCAAATGCAAAATAGAGTGAAGGACTTGGGGACTACGATGCGAGAGCACCAAGGTAGCTTTGGGCTTTCTTTCTTCTGATACATTTATCAGTTGCGTCCTATCGGATGCACTTTCAGCGTAAAATATAATTTCTAATAATCCAATAAGGATGGTGACTTACTCGTCATCATCCTTATTGTTATCGGCTACGATTTGTGGACCTCTTACCTTGACCTTAATGACCTGATTAACCATTAGTATAGGTTAATAATCACAAAAAGTTACCCTAAGGTAAGTTACCTTTGGGTAACTTTTTGTATATTTGCAGGTGGTAAGAATTAAATAAAGCTGGTCAAACGAATTTAATTAGAAGAATATGGCAGTATTTCAATCTCCTTTTCTGTTTGGTACTTTGGCTACCGAAGAGAATTTTATCGACCGAACGGAAGACAGAACTTTGCTCAAGCAACTCCTGGCTTCCCATATCAACGTGATGCTCATTTCTCCACGTCGATGGGGAAAATCGTCGCTTGTAAAGAAGGCGATGACGGAACTGAGTGAAGAAGATAAGGAGGTGAGAATCTGCTATATAGATGCTTTCAGTATCGGCTCGGAAGCTGAATTCTATCGCACTTTTGCCAGTCAGGTCATAGCCTGCGCTTCTTCCAAGATAGAACGTTGGATAGAGGACGCCAAGAAGTTCTTGACGGGTGTGGTTCCACAAATAATAGTTAACGATCAGATTACGGATTTTGTGGCTTTCGACCTGAAGTTTGTGCCGCAAGAAAGAGATAAGATGGCGATTCTCCAATTGCCTGAGTTGCTGGCGAAGGAAAAGGGAATCAGGATTATCGTGTGCATTGATGAATTTCAGCAGTTGGCTAATCTGCCGGAATATAAGGATATGGAGGGCAAGATGCGCTCAGTATGGCAACAGCAGCAGTTGACCTCTTATTGCCTTTATGGCAGCAAGCGTAATATGATGCTCAACATCTTCAATAATTCCAACAGTCCGTTCTATCGTTTCGGACAGGTCATCTTCATGCAGAAGATAGCCAAGGAGCATTGGATTCCTTTTATCTTATCATCTTTTGAGAAGACCGGCAAGCGAATTTCAGAATCTTTTGCCAGCAGGATTTGCGATGTGGTGGAGTGTCATTCCTGGTATCTGCAGCAGTTGTGCTATTTTATTTGGAGCTTTACGGTTTCTGAGGTGACGGAAGAAGTGTTCTCTCTCGGTCTCAAGCAGGTATTGAACATCAATACCCCTATGTTTCAGAACGATACGGAAAATCTCAGTCCTACCCAGATAGAGATGCTCAAGGCGATAGCTGATGGTGAGCAGCATTTCTCATCACAAGCAGTGAAGCAGGTGTATAACCTGGGTAATCCCAATACGATAGTTAAGAACAAGAAGACTCTTCAGAACAAGGATGTCATAGAGAAGCAGAAAGCTGATTTTGTATTTGTTGATCCGATTTATCGTCTGTGGTTTAAGGAAGAGTATTGCTAAAAGGCAGAAAAGGTTCTTTGTGTCACCAGTGTCATCTGTCATTCCTAAGTAAGTTACTTAACTCTTTCAAGCAAGTCTCTTTTACCATTTGAATAAATCATCTTTCTGAGCTAATTATCAGAAAAAGAAAGAAAATCCGTGAGAAACCGTGAATAACCGTGAGAAACCGTGAATGCCGGATTCTCATGGATGTATCTTTGCATTGTGATTCAGAAAGGACTACAGACAATGCGCAGCGCTACTTAACTTTGTTCAGATGAAAGTTCAGCTTTTTTTCTAATTTTATAGAGACATTATGTTGTAGTTTCTTTATTTTTTCGTACTTTTGCAGAAAAAGAGAGGAATGAAAGAAAAGGTCATATTTTTATTGTTAATCATCATGATTCTTACATCTTGTGCAGGAAACAGGAAGTATGATGATTTGATGCAACGGGCAGATAGCATCATGAATGTTAATGACGACTCCGCGAAGGTTGCCATCCGGATGCTTGATGGGGTCAAATCCCAGTTACCCGAGTTTACCAAAAAGCAGAGAATGCGATATGAGTTGTTGCGTCATAAGGCGATGAACAAGGCTTGCATCACGTTCACATCTGATAGCGTGATGAAGGAAGTGGTGGATTATTATGACCATCATGGTTCGGCTAACGAGCGTATGCTTGCCAACTATGTGTTGGGCTGCGTGTACCGGGATATGCATGAGGCACCAATGGCATTGGAGTATTATAATAAAGCGACGGAGCAAGCCGATACCACTGCCGCAGATTGTGACTATGGCACGCTTTACAGAGTGTATAGCCAGATGGGTTTTCTCTTTAGTAAGCAATACTTACCTTATCAATTGCTGGATGCTTTTGGTAAGGCGGTGAAGTATGCCTATTTGGCAAAGGATACCTTGAATGCAATTATTAACTATCAAAATCGAGAAAATGCTTATTCTTATTTAGGAAATAAAGACTCTGTTATTGCGATAAACTTGCATGCTGCAACTATGTTTAAGCAAATAGGAAACAACTATGCAGCAGCAATAGCTTTTGGCTGTAATTATAACTATTATGTTGAAAAGGAAGATACGCTTAATGCCCTAAAAACTTTTAAGGCATACTTTTCTACAGGATATGAGGGAAATTCAGAATATGAGGATTCTAAGGCTTATGTATTATGCCAAAAAGGAACATATTATATGTTTACTGCTCAGTTGGATTCTGCTTATAACAATCTACAACAGAGCCTAAGACTATGTAAATCATATAGTATTAAAGCTGCAACAACCAAAGCCTTAGCTCAATATTATGCAAAGGTAAATCAACCCGCAATGGCAATGAAGTATGCCTTGCAAAGTTCTGAGTATAATGACTCTGACTTGATAGAAGCTAGAAAAACTCAGTTACAACAAGTTCAAGCCATGTACGATTATAGCAGAAATCAAGAAGTTGCAAAAAGGGCGGAGCAGAAAGCAAAACGAAGTATGCAAATGAATTACATGATAGTTTTAGCTTGTATAATGTTGTTCTTGTTACTTTCTTATATTTATAGAAAGCAACTAGCTCTCAAGAAAAAGAAAATAGCTGTCTCAAAATTACTATATGAAGATAGTTTGTTAAAACTCAAAAGATTACAAGATGAAAAAGCTAAACTTGTCTCTGAAAACGACAATAAACTAGTTCAAATTATCACAGAAAAGGAAAAGACCATCAATAAATTAAAAGCAGAAATAAACGACATACAAGAAAAATATTCTTTATCTTCTATGTCTGATGTGGAGTTGGCTTTGATGGATTCATCTATTTACAAGAAAATTAAGTTTATAGAGGTACATCCTAAAAAGAACATGAGTGAGGAGGATTGGAAAGAATTGGCAGATACGGTAGAGAAAGCAATACCAAACTTCATTCCGAGATTAAAAAATAAGCTCAGTGATAAAGATTACCAAATCTGCTTATTGATTAGATTAGGCTTCTCCACATCTCTAATAGCAAGACTATTAGACCTATCAGTTGCTGCAATCTCAAAAAGCAGAAAAACTATGTTAAAAAAAATATGTGGAAAGATAGGAAAGCCAAAGGATTTTGATGAATATGTTCTACATATCCAATAAATTTTGGTATGGTAAAATTTTAGTAAAAACTCGGTAAAAACCTTATTTAGAGAGTTTTAGGTGAGTGGTAAAAAATAGGTAAAGTTTAAACTGGTGATTTTCTTGTGAGTTTCGTTGCATTTTTGTACTTTTGCAGCAGAATTAGTAATAACCAACTAACAAACACAGTTTAAAATGAAGAAATTATTAACAAGTCTAATCATTTATGGGGGGGGCATTACTTTTATGTCCTATCCATTCTAGAGCCGAGCCTTATACATTATGGTATAGCTTGGATGAACCTACTCATGGAACTCTCAAAGGTAGCCGAGCACCTAAACGTCCTTTGGTTATTGAGTTGGTGGGTCATACACTGACCTTGCCGAGTCAAGTAATTGGTAACACGCTCACACTTGAAAATGAGGATGGTGAAGTCTATACCTATTATATAATAGATACGACTTTCCAAATACCAGAAGAATTAAGTGGTGAGTATTCTCTGAAAATATCTGATGGTAATAGTATGTACCAAGGAATGATAGAATTAAAATAGAAGTATAATAAGGCGCCAAAAATTATACAATAAACAATTATTAATTTAAAAAGAACGATTATGAAGAAATTGTTTTTAATGTCAGCCTTTGCGCTGATGGGAGTTGTGGCTAATGCTGCTGAGCATGTTGGAACAGTTGTAACTACGTCTTGTGGAAAACAAATCATGACAGTAGCACCTGAGTTTTTCTCTAAATCAGAGGAATTCGTTGACTATATAGAAGATTTGAACGAAACTTATTGCGGAGAAAGAAAAGGTGTTCATGCTGAAGCACGTTATAAATAATTAACGTATGGGTAGATGCTGGGCAACTGCATCTACTAATATGGTATCACGTAACTACTTATCCCCTAAGAAAATGACATTCAAGTGAGGACTTAGTAGTTACGTGATGTAAAATAGAGGTTTACTTATGGATAAAATAATTGTATTTTTGTGTTTTTGTGTATTTCCGTTATTGACAAATGCTCAAGAAATAACTATATCTGGACCTTTGGCAAATGAGCCTGCAAAGCTAGGTACGAAAAAAATAGTTGATTCTAGTATTATGGAATGCATCTATAACTATCGTATTATAGACCATAGCATTGGAGATATGAGAGAGTATTATGCTATATTGGAAATAGGAGATACTGTTTCTAAATTTGAGAGTTATGGTTCTTATAGGCTAGATTCTGTTCTTGTTGGAAAACAACAGATGACTAACGGAGAGTTTTTAAAAACCTATAATATGTATAGACCAGACTTTAAAGAATTCTTGTTAGAAAATGCAAATACAAAACGACTGTCTTATTATGGTAAGGTATCTATAGATAGTTATACCTATCAAGAGGATATACCTCAAATTGATTGGGTATTGTCTGATAGTACAAAGATGATTTGTGGCTATTTATGTCATCAAGCAACAGCTACTTTCCGTGGACGTAATTGGATAGCTTGGTATTGTGATATACCTAAAAGTGTAGGACCTTGGAAGTTAAATGGATTACCAGGGTTAATTCTTGCGGCGGAAACAGAAGATAAAGAGCATACTTTTTCTGCGATTTCTGTTCGCAAATCAAGTTCACCAATTACTGTCAACGACAAAGAGTATTTCAAGACAACTCGTGAGCACTTTAACAAGGCTTTGGCGGATTATAAGTCCAATCCTGCGAAGTCTTGGAAGAATTCTCCTTTGGCTCCTAAAGATATGAATGGCAAACCGATGCCTATTCCGAAGAGAAAACTTTTTTATAATCCTTTGGAAAAGGAATAGCAGCAAGGCAGTTTAATAAAAACAAAAGTTTTAGCATGAGTTTCATCAAGCATATTGGGATGGCTGTTCTTGCATTGCTAATAGCCTTGCCTCTCTCTGCCCAAACCTCTCTCTCGGGAATGGTAAGGGACGAGTCGGGAAAGGCTCTTGGCAATGTAATGGTCAGAGCCTACAATCAACATAAGAAGTTGAAGCGTTATACGCAGACGAATAGACAAGGTGAATTCCGTCTTGCCACCACCGCCCATGATTCTATCTCCAGTATCACCTTTTCGCGGTTGAGCTACGAGACGAAAACCATCTTGAGAAAGGACTTTGGAAAGCTCAAGAACATCACCTTGCACGATGAGGCAATCAATATCAAGGAGGTGGTGGTGAGAAGTGTGCCTATCCGCCAGAGCGGCGACACCTTGACTTATGATGTCAATGCCTTCAAGAAAGAAAAGGATAGAAGCATCGAGGATGTACTGAAGCGAATGCCAGGCATCAGCGTGGACAACACGGGAGGCATCTATTACCAAGGTGAGCGCATCAGTAAGTTTTATATCGAAAACATGGACATGCTGTCGGGCAACTATACCTTGGCTACCAAGAATATCCGCCCTGACGACGTGGCGGCGGTGAATGTCTATGAAAACCACCAACCCATAAGAGCCTTGAAGAATGTCTCCTTCTCCGACAAGGCTGCGCTCAACCTGAAAATCAGGAATAACCGCAAGCTGAAGCCTATCGGCTATCTTCAGCAAGGACTGGGCTATGATGACCAGACGCTGTGGAAGAGTGATGTCTTCGCCATGCAAATCAACAAAAAGTCGCAGCAACTTTTGTCGATGAAGGCAAATGACACGGGCTTGACTTATAATACGTCGCAGACTTTCGGACTCGACCAAGTTTCTGATTTCTCATCTTTTACTTGGGATGGAATCAGCCTTTCGGCACAAGATATTCCTAGTGTGTCTTTGAACCGATATGTTGACAATAAGTCGGGAGAAGGAGCTTTCAACTCTCTCTTCAAGCTGAAGGACAAACGAACGCTTACTCTCAATTTGCGCTATGCTGGTGATGACCTGCACTACCAAAATCAGAAAAAATCCAGTATCTTTGTGGATGACAACCTGTATCAAGACTTCTCTGAGAAGGTGCAGGCGGCAGTATATTCTAATTCTTTGATGGGAAAGATAAAACTGGAGAACAATACGGAGAAGGTATATTTCCTGGATGACTTTACCTTCAACTCCAAGTTCTATCACAAGCATTTTGGGTTGGAGGACAACTTTGATGGCGCACAAAAGCAAAAATCAGCCAATTATCAGCTAACCAACCAGTTTAGCTCCATCTATCACGTTGGGAAGAAAATCTTTCAGTTGCAGTCCAACATCAAGTTCTCCAACACTCCTGTCAATCGTCTCCAAGCGATTCCTACCGACAAGAGTTGGGAGATGTGGCAAAGCCTCAACGAGACTGCCTTCCAGACCGACGAGCATACCTCTTTCGGATGGCAACTCGGCAGACTCGTACAAATGGGCGTCAAGGTAAACTTCGAGTCTTATTACAATAAGATTCGTTTATCCCGACTTCGTTCCGAGGAGAAGCTAGCCAACACTTTTCAGGGCTATATGCTCAATACAAGCGTGGAGCCTTACTTCCAGATGGCTTGGAACCGGCTGACCTGGGAGGTGAGAGTTCCGTTGTCTCTGCTCAACATGCATTTCGAGAATGTGGGAGAAGACAAGGATTTTCGTCATGATGACACCTATGCCAATGTCAACACCACCCTCGCATGGAAAGTGACTAAGGGACTGAAGTTTAGGTTGAGAGGAGGTTCCCGATGCAATTTCGGTGACATATCCAACTTTGTTACTTCACCGATATTCTACACTTACAAGGATGCGATGACCAAGGGCACCGGTAGCTTGACCAATCGAAACTCTCTCTTTGCAAGCGGCCATCTCGACTTCCACAATACAATGGATGGCGTCTTTGCTTCGCTTATGGGCTTGATAACTCGCTCGCAAACCAACTCGATGAGCCAAACGAGCGTATCGGATGGGGATATCTACAACAAGGTGTCCAAGAAGAAAAATACCATGCTCGACAAGTCGCTCACTCTCAATGCCAGCAAGAATTTCCGTAGCACGGATACGTCTATCTCGCTGATGGCAAGTTTGGGAAATTACCATACTAATATTCTGTCGAAAGACAATGTGCTTAAACTCGTAAATGATCGTTATCTGGTAAATACCCGATTGGAACAGGCGTTTTGGAGCGACAAGCTGAACTTGTCTTTGGAGTACTCTTATTACCAAATGCAAAATAGAGTGAAGGACTTGGGGACTACGATGCGAGAGCACCAAGGTAGCTTTGGGCTTTCTTTCTTCTTGGTAGAGGACTTGGAGTTGTTCGGCGATGTCAGCATGAACTGGCTCAAGGACGCAGACCATCAGGAGCATGAGAGCGATGCCAATGCTGGCATCCGATATAAAAAGAAGAGCATAGAGTTGGAGTTGCTAGCCCAAAACTTGACAAATCAAAGGGTTTATGTGGTCAATAAGCAGATAAAGGAGAGCAATTATCGATACATTTATCAGTTGCGTCCTATCGGATGCACTTTCAGCGTAAAATATAATTTCTAATAATCCAATAAGGATGGTGACTTACTCGTCATCATCCTTATTGTTATCGGCTACGATTTGCGGACCTCTTACCTTCTTCTTCTCACTTTATAGAGACATTATTTTGTCGTTTCTTTATTTTTTCGTACTTTTGCAAAAAAAGAGAGGAATGAAAGAAAAGGTCATATTTTTATTGTTAATCATCATGCTTCTTGCATCTTGTGCAGGAAACAGGAAGTATGATGATTTGATGCAACGGGCAGATAGCATCATGAATGTTAATGACGACTCCGCGAAGGTTGCCATCCGGATGCTTGATGGGGTCAAATCCCAGTTACCCGAGTTTACCAAAAAGCAGAGAATGCGATATGAGTTGTTGCGTCATAAGGCGATGAACAAGGCTTGCATCACGTTCACATCTGATAGCGTGATGAAGGAAGTGGTGGATTATTATGACCATCATGGTTCGGCTAACGAGCGTATGCTTGCCAACTATGTGTTGGGCTGCGTGTACCGGGATATGCATGAGGCACCAATGGCATTGGAGTATTATAATAAAGCGACGGAGCAAGCCGATACCACTGCCGCAGATTGTGACTATGGCACGCTTTATAGAGTATACAGCCAGATGGGTTTTCTCTTTAGTAAGCAATATTTACTTTATCAAGAGTTGAATGCTTTTGATAAGGCGGAGAAGTATGCCTATTTGGCAAAGGACACCTTCAATGCTATCGTAAATTACCAAAATCAAGGAGAAGTCTATGATTTTTTAGGAAAAAAAGATTCGGCTATTGCTATAAATTTACAGGCAGCGAAGTTGTTTAAAAAACATGGCAACGATTATGCAGCAGCCATTGCTTTTGGATGTAATTACAAATATTATATTGAAAAGAAAGATTTTATTAATGCAAAGAAAGCTTTTGAGGCTTACAACTCTACAGGATATGAAGGCAATTCTAATTATGAAGATGCCAAAGCTTACGTGTTGTGTCTAAAAGGAACATACTATATGTTTACTGGTCAGTTAGATTCTGCTTGTTATATTTTACAGCAGAGTCTTAAGTTTTCCAAGTCATTTAGCAATAAAGCTGCAACAACAAAAGCATTGGCTCATTATTATGCAAAAGTTAACCAACCATCCTTGGCTATGAAGTATGCTTTGCAAAGTTCTGAGTATAATGACTCTGACTTGATAGAAGCTAGAAAAACTCAGTTACAGCAAGTTCAAGCCATGTACGATTATGGTAGAAATCAAGAAATAGCAAGAATGGCTGAGCAGAAAGCGAAACGAAGTACACAAATGAACTATATGATTGTTTTTGCTTGCGTCATTTTGTTCTTATTCCTTTCTTATATTTATAGAAAGCAGCTAGCTCTCAAGAAAAAGAGAATAGCAGCTTCAAAGCTGGTGTATGAGGACTGCTTGCTTAAACTTAAAAGGTTACAGGAAGAAAAAGCTCAACTTGTAGCAGAAAAAGACAAAAAACTGGCTCAAATTATAACAGAGAAAGAAAATGCAATCAGTAAATTAGTGTCAGAGATACATGATATACAAAACAGATACTCATTATCTTCGATGTCCGATGCTTATTTAGTTTTAAAGAATTCTTCCATTTACAAAAAAATCCAATGTATAGAAGCGCATCCTTTGGAAGAAATGACTGAGGAGGATTGGACGGAATTGGCTGATACGGTAGAGGAACTAATTCCTAACTTTATTTCTATGTTGAAGAACCGAGTCAGCGATAGAGATTATCGAATCTGCTTACTGATCAGACTCGGAATTCCTGCATCCTTAATGGCAAGACTTTTAAATCTATCTGATGCAGCAATCTCAAAAAGCAGGAAAACGATGTTGAAAAAAATATGTGATAAGGAAGGTAAACCTAAGGAATTTGATGAATATGTTCTACATATCCAATAATTTTCGGCATGGTAAAATTTAGGTAAAATACTCACTAACTGCTTCTTTTAGAGAGTCTTTTGTGCATGGTAAAAAATAGGTAAAATTTAAATTGATAATTTTCTTGCGTATTCTATGGTAATTTTATATTTTTGCGGCAAAATTAAAAGCAAACAATAATTAAATTTGTTGAGATTATTATCAAACCTAATTATTTATGGGGGGCATTACTTTTATGCCCTGCTCATTCTAGAGCCGAGCCTTATACATTATTGTATAGCTTGGTTCCTCCTGCTCAAGGTTTTTTCAAAGGTAGTCGAGCACCCAAGCAACCTTTGGTTGTGGATTTGGTGGGGCACACATTGACCTTGCCGCGTCAAGTAATAGGTTACACGCTCACACTTGAAAATGAGAAAGGGGAAGTCTATACCTATAATCTAATGGGTACAACTCTCCAACTTCCTCAAGATTTGAGTGGTGAGTACGAGATTACAATTTTCTATGGAAATTGTAAATATCAAGGGATAATTGAATTTAATTAAACATATAAACTTTTAAATGCAATGAAGAAAATTTTTGGATTTATATTGCTGTTGATTTCTGTAGTCATGAGTTCATGTGATACACAGACAAATGGCTTGTCAACTGAAAATATGAAGGTTAGTGACATGAATTTTGTTGGTAACCTACATAATGTGGCAATGACATATACTAAAGATAATTTTGATCTAATCGATTTTGGCGATACTCTGAGTAATATAGGCAAGGCAAAGAAAATTCTAGAATTTGATAAAAATGGGTTAAGCCAAAAGTATCCACAGTATAAGTCCTTAGAAAACTCTAACCAATATGCCCAATTTATGTTTGCAGAAAAATTCGGTAAATATTTATTATCCAATATAAAAAACTCTCGTGTAAATGAGTCAGACATTTTAGAGAGTCTTAGCGAGGGAAAGGATATAGAAACTTTAGATTTGGATAGTATGCCTAGTCTTGACCAATTTTTAACTCTTTATAAACAAGAAGGTGTATATTCTGAAAAGACATTATCTTTTATGGATAGAATTATTGCCCTTTTGAGAGCTAGCTTGGAAGGGATGGTTTCTGATGAGAATTTTATTAATGGTATAAATTCTATATCAGAGGAGTTTGATAAAGCTGGTTATGAAAAAGACTCAGTTGAAGGTGCGGCTATTGCTTCTATGTTATCCATAGCTAAATCATCCTATGAATGGTGGTATCAGAATCCTGATTATGCTGATTCTGAAAATCAAGGGAAACTCCCTCAAGTTGTTGCTATGGATCTAGGAGGAGCTTGTGCGGGAGTCATATTTCATGCTTTTCAGAATTGGAATAATAGATTGACTTGGGGAGGAGTTGGTCGTGCAGCTTTATGGGGAGCTATTAGTGGTTCAACCGGATTAGGTGGAAGAATCGGAAGATTATTTAGATAGATAATTATGTTAAAGTATATACTGGTTTCATTAACTGTAAATCTAGTTCTATCATGTTTATTTGTGGGGTTATTAAATCTCATAGGATTTTTGGATCGAGCTGATTTTCAAGAATGCTTTTCTATAATGTTTATAATAATGACAATTAGGAGTGGTTTTGATTATTATTTCAATAAAAAAAAAGAAGGATAGGTACAAAGCCTATCCTCCTTTATCTAATTACATATGCAAACTTATTTTGTAGTTGTGAACAAGAAACTCCTATTTTAATACAAAAAGATAAGACTATTATATTTTATGTTGTTGCAGACAATGATTTATATAACTCTTCTATAGAGTTTATGAAGCAATTTGAAGATTTTCCTGATGCGGAGAATGTTAATTTATTATTTGTTTGGGCTACACCTGATGAAATGAAACTATTTAGATTGGAGCAGGATGGATTGATATGCATAAAGGAGTATGGAAAAATCAATCCTCTCAATTCTGAAACAATGTCTTGTATCATATCAAATTTAAGGCATAGTTTCCCTTCAAAAGAAACTGGGCTAATTTTATGGTCTCATGCTTTAGGTTGGTTGCCAAATGATTTCCTTTCTTCTCGAAGTTTTGGGTTTGCTAATGGTAAAACAATGAGTATTCCACAGTTAGCGATGTCGTTGAAAGACAGTTTCAATTATATTATTTTTGATGCTTGCTATATGGCCAATATTGAAGTTGTGGCTTATTTTCAACAAAAGTGTCATTATTTGTTAGCTTCTCCTATAATTGTACCAACAGATGGTATAATTGATAGTGTTAGCACCAAAACTTTGGTTTCTAGTTTGCCATTAAAGGAGCGTTTAATAGAAGTTGGACGTCATTATCTTCATAAATATGAAGAGAGAGAATGTAAAAATCATATTTCTATTAGTCTTATTGATTTGAGCCAATATTCAAATGTAAGAAAGTTATGCAGAGAGATACCTCGTCTTGAAATTAATGAAACGAATTTATTTGTATATAAGTTTCGGTATATAGATATTTTCTTTGACTGGGTGACTTTAATGAAGAGTGCGAAAATTGATACATCACACATTAATGACTTTATTGTATTTCATGGCAATTCTGAACAGGAGGAAAGAGATTATGGCTTATCTGTCTTTGTGCCAACTTCGTCAAATGTTGATTACCAATATGCTTATAAGCAAACTGTTTGGAATACAGAAGTTAATTGGTTGGACAAGTTTAAGTGATAGCTATGTTGATGCTGATGTGATAAACCAAAGGGGCATCTTATTTTTATGCTCCCTTTGGCTTTTTCTTGAAAATTCTATGAGTTTTCTGACATTAGTAAGATTACTCATCATTATCCTTATTGTTGTCGGCTACGATTTGCGGACCTCTTACCTTGTCCTTCAATCCCAGGCCTTTCTTGATTTCGAT
>ERZ1031885.640-NODE-640-length-14015-cov-4.583954_pt1 | contig 14015 bp, 7 predicted proteins | sample MGYA00518168_ERZ1031885 | MGnify/ENA primary metagenome ERZ1031885 (study PRJEB33719, sample SAMN04261269) | wastewater metagenome | biome: rural village; feature: human; material: feces | host: Homo sapiens | place: El Salvador | collected 2014-01-14 ...
AATAATGACGGTGGTTAATGATTTTTTATGAATTAATAATTTTGTAAATTACTATATTGAAGATTAGAATTTATTAAATTTATGTGAAAATTATTGTAAAATACAAACGTATTATCAATCGTATTCTTTTAAAGAGGTGAATGGATTCATGATATTCCGGATTCCCTTATACAGTCTGGCTATGATGCTGGCTGTATTCCCTATGCAAGTATTGGCTATAGATCCTGTGTTACAGCAGGAACAACTGGAACAAGCACGGCAGCAGGCGACTCTTCGTGATGACCGTTTACAGTCACGACCTTTTTCTGTAATTCCAGTGCATGATATACCCGTGCCCACGGAAGAATCGCCGCAATCAGGCCCGTCTTTTTGGATTCGTCATGTCCAATTGGATATGGACGATTCATCTTTTCAATTTCTGTCTTCTTATACTCATGAATGTGAAAATAAGAACGTAAATGTCAAGAAAATAAATCAGTTAGTTCATGATATGAACGAAGAATTGTTGCGCCGCGGCTATGCAACCAGCCGTGTTATCATTCCAGAACAGAACATAGCTGATGGTGTTTTGCGGCTGCAAGTCCAGGCTGGGCGGATTCACCAGGTCCGTTATAGCGAAGGGAGCGCACAGCTGCCTTGGAGGACGGCCTTCCCCATCTGGGAAGGTGATATTTTGAACGTACATCTTCTCGAACAAGGGGTAGAACAGATGAAGAAGCTGTCATCGCAAGATGTCAGCCTGCGATTAATCCCTGCTGAAACGCCGGGGCAGAGTGATATTGAATTGACGATTCATCGGACAACCCCTGTGCATGGCATTCTCTCACTGGATGACTCCGGTTTGACAGATACCGGACGCTGGCAGTTAAGTGCCGATATCGGCATAGATAATCCTTTTTACGGTAATGATTATCTTCAAATCGACCTTAATGGCGATGTCATGGCTGATGGTTATGAACGAGGTACACGGGGACAGCAAATCTACTATCGAATTCCTTATGGCAAAGAAACGTTTTCCCTCTCTTACAGTCGTTATACCTATCATCAGACCGTATACAGTACCCCCTACGATTTTCTTAGCCGTGGAAAAAGCGATATCAGCAGTTTCTCTTGGGACCACCTCATCAGCCGCAATCAGCATCGCAAGACCAGCTTCGATGTCCAGGTCCGGAAACGTAATTCGCATTATTTTATCAATGACCTGGAAATCCCCGTTCAAACGCTGCATACGACGGCGCTGGAAGCTGGCTTGTCCCAACAGGTATACTGTGGGGCCGATATGTGGTATGGCCGTATCGGTCATCGAATGGGTGTTGGCTGGTTCGGTGCTATGCCGGAAAATCCCTATGATGATGGTCCGAAGACACGTTACCATATGTGGCTCCTGGATGTAGATTACCGCCATCCCTTTATGATGGGACATCGTCAGGCCGTCTATACTTCATCTTTTCATGGACAGTGGACCGCTGGCGGTGATCGCCTTTACGGTGTCGATATGATCAGTATGGGCAACCGCTATACCGTTCGGGGCTTTGATGGCGAGATGACCCTCATGGCCGAAAGCGGCTGGTATTGGCGGAATGAGCTGGCTTCAGAGATTGCCCAGCTACATAGTCAGGTCTATGTCGGGCTGGATGTGGGGGCTGTCTATGGTCCGGCTGTTGAAGATTTACTCGGACATACGCTGGTTGGGACCGTATTCGGTCTGCGAGGAGATTTCCCATCGGGGATATCGTATGATGCTTTTATCGGCTGCCCCTTATATAAACCCGATGGTTATCATACAGACCGTGTCACTACAGGATTGACATTGAGCTGGCGCTTTTAACGGCTATTGATTCTAAAAGATACTTACCCTGAAGAAACGAGATGACGGATATGAAATATACAAATTTGAAACGACAGATTACAGCATGGATGCTGATGGGACTTTTTGTCGTCGAACCGGCAGCAATCCTGGCCGCTGACGCACCCATTTTACCGGATACGAAAGCCCCGGCATCCCAGCAGCCACTCGTACAACAGACAGCGAATGGGATTCCCCTGGTACAAATTACGGCTCCGACCGCAGGCGGTGTGTCGCGCAATTTGTATACCCATTTTAACATCCCGGAGAAAGGGGCTGTCTTGAATAATGCCCATAAAGTAACGAATACGCGGCTGGCGGGATATGTTCAGGCCAATCCGAATATGGTCCGGGGAACGGCTAAACTTATTGTCAATGAAGTGACGGGATCGGGAAGAACAGCGATGAACGGATTCCTGGAAGTTGCCGGGGACCGGGCTGGGGTCATCGTGGCCAATCCGAATGGGATTGCCGTCAATGGTGGCGGATTCCTGAATACGTCCCGGACCATGCTGACGACGGGCCGCCCTATTTATGATACCAGTGGCCGGGTTACGGATGTCACCGTTGCCGGTGGCCGGATTCAGATTGCAGGAAAGGGGCTTGATGCGTCCCAAACAGACCAGGTTGATTTGCTGGCGCAGGCTGTTCAGGTCAATGCCGGCATTTGGGCGAAAGAAGCCCATGTCGTGACGGGGCGTAACCGGATTGCTTATGATGGATTACAGGTGACACCCCTATCAGAAACGGACAATCAGAACGTAGCTGACGAACCGGGAGTAGCCTTAGACGTCGCAGCTATTGGCGGGATGTATGCCAATCGGATTTATCTGGTCGGTACGGAAAAAGGGCTGGGTGTCAACCTGGGTGGGACGCTGTCAGCTACTGACTCGCTGGCCTTGGAAAATAACGGGGACCTGCATATCACTCAGACCGGGACTGCCTATAGCGATAGAACCCTACAGGTGCATACAACAGGGGCTGTGACCAATGAACAGACCCTGGCCAGTGGAAAAGATGCCGTTATCCGTGCGGACCAAGGGTTGACGAACCATGCCGTTGTCGGGGCTGGCATCAGCCGGGATGGTCAGGTGAATCAGGCCGGGAATCTGACCGTTCGGACAACCACCTTGACCAGCGATAAGGCACAGATTGTCAGTGGTGGAAACTTGGATATACAGGCGAATCAAGTATCTGTCAAAGAAGGGTCTATCGCTGCGCAAGGGAATGCATCCGTTCAGGTACAGCAGACCTTGGAAATGGAAAAAGGGAAAGTTTCAGCGGCCGGGAATCTGACGATTCAGGCGGATAAACTGCCTTTGAAAGGGGTCATCGCCAGCGGAGGTGATACGGCGATTACAACGCATCAATCCCTGCAAAATGAAGATAGTGACGCTTCAATGGGAACGATTACGGCGGACGGGAATCTTACCCTGCATACCGATGGAACCTTGACAAACAGCCGCAAGATAGAAAGCGGCAAGACTTTGAAAGTGGAAGCCGGACAGGGAATCCAGAATAACGCAACCGGCGAACTGAATGGACAAGATGTCGTCCAGCAAACGACGACCCTCGATAATACGGGGCTGATTAATGGAACGCAGCATGTCGCCGTAACGGCAAAGCATATCATCAATCACGAAAATGGACGTATCTATGGAGAGGACGTGACGCTTCAGGCGGACCAGCTGGAAAACCGCCGTCAAGCTGAACTGGAAGAACAGCTGGCCGCAGCGATGAAGACTTTACAGGAAAAAGAAGCTGCCCTGGAAGCTGCTTATGCAGCTGATGTCACGAAATATACGAGTAGTGCGCAGGAGTCCCAGTACAAAGCAGCTATCGAGCAGGCTGATAAAGCCTATGATGCACAGCTGGCGGTGGTCCAGGGCCTCCTGGCCAAGCTGGATACCCATAAAGCCGGTACGATTGCGGCCCGGAATACCTTGACGGTGCAGGCCAAAGCCATTGAAAACCGTCATAATGCGACCTTGTACAGTGGTGGAGACATGCATTTAACGGCGGACGATACGCTGACCAATCAAGGCGCTTCCATTGAAAGTATGGGGAATCTGACGATTCAGGCCGGGCAGATTCGCAATGAAAATGATGCTTTTTCAGCGAAACGGATTGGCAGGGCCTGGATGACGAATCCCGAAAAAATCCGTATCGACCAGGCAGGACATGCCGAACAAGGGCAGGCTTTTGACCGTAGTGAATTTTCCAACCTGTCCAGTGGTTATGGCGCCTATCACCACCCGAAGGCAATGACGATTTACGAACCGGTCTATGATACGGTGGACGCTCCCGAATCGGGAGAAACAGCGGATCCAGCTTATAAGGAAGGTACGAAAATCTCGAATTATGAATGGAATGACTCTATCTTTCAGACGTTCGGCCTGACTCCGATGGCCTCAGAGCGGCCGGCCGCCGCTGGCCCTGCCCAGACGGCTTGGGATACACAGTTCCAGGCCTTACTGGCTGAGCTGGACAAAAAGGTTACAGCTCATAATCAGGAAGCCGAAGCCCATAATGCGGCTTTAGGGCTGGCCGATTCTCAGAAAATCAACAACTACACCATTATCCGCAGTCATTCGCAAACATCACATGAAGAGGTAACATCGACCAATGCCGGCGTCATCCGCAGCGGCCAGGCGATGACATTAAAGGGAGATGTGACCAATGAGAACAGCCAGTTGACCGCAGGGACGACGCTGACGGCTACAGGTCGTGTCGATAATATTGCAAAAGAGAACCAGGAACGGACCGTGACTTTTGGGACGACCCAGGGCAGTTACACTTATAAAAGAAAATGGCCCCATAAATCCCGGCGCCGCGGCTATAACTCCGAAGTTTTCATGACACCGCAAGTCGGCCTCAGTAACACCTCATCTCTGAAGGTAGCCGAATATGCCGACCATGGGACGACTCCGGCAGGGAAAGACATTACGGATACCCTGCGGGAATCGGCCTCCTCTTTTTTAGATCCCTTTTCGCTGGATACCCGGCATCCGTCGGACACGACGACAGCTTGGAAAGCAACCGCAGGAAACTTGGCCAGTTCGTTATATACCCTGCATCCAGAAACGACGGCGAAGTATCTCGTAGAAACGGATCCGGCTTTTACCAATAAACATAATTTCTTGTCTTCCGACTATATGTATCAGCAGTTGAAATGGGACCCGGACAAAGTGCCGAAAAGACTGGGCGATGGGTTCTATGAACAGCGCCTGATCCGCAGCCAGATCCTGAATCAGACGGGACGACAGTATCTGGGAGACTATACGGATGACATGACCCAATACAAGGCCCTCATGGACGCAGGGCTGGCCTATGCCAAAGCGACGGGGCTGGCCCCTGGCGTGTCCTTATCGCCAGAACAGGTTGCAGCATTGACGAGTGACATGGTATGGCTGGAAACAAAGACTGTCACCGTAGATGGCAAGGAAGAAACCGTCATTTATCCGAAAGTGTATCTCCGGGGCCATAATGACCTGACGCTGACCGCCGATGGCAGCCTTATCAGTGCGAATACGCTGGTCATCCAGACCAAGGAAGCCGTCCGCAATGCCGGGACCTTATTCGGGAAGACCATTCAGATCCAGGCGGGCAGCTTGGATAATTCCGGCCGTATCCAGGGCCAGAAAATAGCCATGGTCAGTGAAAACGATATTCACCAGACAGGCCAGGTTACGGCTTCTGACCGCCTCCAGATGCAGGCTAAGGGGAATATCACGATAGAAAGCACAGCCACCCACCTGGCAAACCAGGATGTCCTCGACCGGACAGCGGGGATTGCTGTGACCAGTACCGATGGGGTCGCCATTATCAGTGCGGGACAGGACCTGGACCTGGCTGGGGCGACATTGCAGGCTTTAGGCCGTCAGGGAGCTGTCCTGCTTCAGGCTGGGAATGATGTGAATCTGACGACGCTGACATTGGCTGCAAAAAAAGATATGACCCTCAATCAGGATAATTATCTGCAGACACAGCGGCAGACAGAAGCTGGTACCGTCATCAACGCCAATGGTGGCGTATCCCTGGCAGCTGGCCGGGATATTACGGCACGTAGTGCCTATATGAACAGCGATGACGGCACGGTTTCGCTGATGTCAGGACGGAATCTCGCCCTGACGGCAGGCCGGTCCGTAGCTGTGGACGACTACGGTCTGAAACATAAGGAAAAAGGCCTCTTGTCCAGCACGACGACGACCGTCCGCACTCATGACGACCATGAAACCGTCTTAGGGACGACAGTGACCGGGAAACAAGTCCAGCTGGGTGCTGGGCAGGACGTCCGTCTGACAGCAGCTGCGGTGGCCGGACAAGGCGATGTAGTCGTCGCAGCTGGCCGGAATCTGACGGCGGATACGTCCGTCCAATATGACCAGGCGACAGCCTATACTAAGGTCAAGTCGTCCGGCGTCCTCGGTGCCGGACTGGGCGTCCTCATCGGGACCCAGCAGACAAAAGATAATTATGAAGGAGAATGGAAAACCCAGGTCGGCAGTACCCTGGCATCGACAGGCGGCAGCCTGACCCTGGCTGCGGGCGATACGGCCCATTTGACGACAGCCGATGTCTTCGGCCAGCAGGGCGTGACCTTGACGGGACAGGAAGTGCTCGTCGATGGGGCGACGAATGAAGCCCACGAAAAACGGACCCATGAAGAATCCCGGTCGGGCCTGAGCCTCAGTCTGAGTAATTCGGCCATTTCGGCGGGTGAAACCTTCCGCGGTGCCGTCCGCACGGCCCAGTCGCGGGACAATAAGACCTTGCAGGGCTTGGAACTGGTAGAAGCCGGCCGGAACCTCCGGAAGGACCTGAAAGGCAAATCGCCTGCCGATGTGACGTCAGTTGGCCTGCATGTCGGGATTGGCTCCAGTTCCTTTAAACAGGAATCAGAAGTGAATCAGCAGACCTATGTCGGCGGCCGGATGATGAGTGCCGGCGACGTGACGGTCCGGGCTGAAAGTTCACCGAAAAATAAAGGAAATCTGACGGCGGTTGGCGAATCTATTCAAGGGAAGAATGTATCCCTCACGGCCAGCGGAGCCGTCCGCCTCCAGGCCGGTACGAATGAAGAAACCATCCGTGACAGTTATCAGAGTCATGGCGCTTCCATCGGAGCGTCCTTCCATGGCGGCCTGACCAGTATCGACGCATCGTATGGCAAGATGAAAGACCAAGGGACGACGACGCGCGTCACCCATACGGGCAGCCACGTCACGGCACAAGACCGCCTGATGACGAGTTCTGGAAAGGATACAACCCTCGTCGGTTCCCAGCTCCAGGGACAGTCTGTGACCGTAAAGACGGGCGGAAATCTGCACATCGAAAGTGTACAGGATTCAGAGACCTACCGGGGTAATCGTTCGTCGACTGGAATTAGCGTAGCTTATTCCCCCTCTATTGACGTCCAGGAAAATTTCTTGCCACAAGGGACCCATGCTACGCATTTCACCTATACTGGGACGGGGGCGAAAAGTGGAAACGCTTCGTACAGCCGTGGGAAGACGACCAGTGATTACGCCAGCGTGACCGAACAGGCCGGTATCTATGCCGGTGACCAGGGGTATGATGTGGATGTGAACAAGGATACCCAACTCAAAGGGGCTGTCATCGCCAGCACGGCCGATGCCAACCGTAATCACCTGACGACCGGCACCCTGCACCTGGAAGATATCCAGAATAAGGCCGCTTATGACGTAAAAAATACCGGTGTGGCTTATAACCACTATGCGTCAGACCAGGAACGCAACCAGCATTTCAATGAAACCGGCCTCACACCGGATATTTTGCCAGGCACCACTAAAGATGCTCATTCAGTCACCCGGTCAGCCATTTCCCAGGGGACGATTCAAGTCACCCAAGGAGTCACGGATGTGACGAAGATCAACCGTGATACAGCCCATGCCCTACAGACGCTGGACCACATCTTTGATAAGCAGAAAGTAGAAGAACGGCAGGAACTGGCCCGGCTCTTTGCGAAAAATGCAGATGAACTGCTCCATTACTATGACCGCGATGGCAAATTCGATAAAGCCCTGGCTCATGGCCTTGTAGCCGAAATCACGAGCCGGATTGCTGGAAATAAGGCCGGCAGTGGCTTTGCCGCGGGCATGACGAATGAACTGCTCATTAATAAGATTAAAGAATGGGCAGGAAATGACCCGGCTAAAGCCCAATGGATCAGCGCAACTTTGGGTGCTACTGTCAATGCGGCTGCCGGCAAGAATATCCAGACAGGCGGAGCTACAGCACAGTATGGAACGAAATGGAATGATGAACTTGCTGCTGAGGTTTATGCTGCCGCGCTTCTTTTAGAGGATGGCGCAGGAGAAATCGCAGGAGCAACGGTAGGCAGCATAGGTGTAGCAGGTGCCCTCATCCTGGGTGGTACACAAGAAGCTGGCGGCGACGTTTCTTATAATACGGATGCAAATGATTGGAACTATGAAAGTGTGTTAAATGTAGAAAATAATTATCCCAATAGTGGCTCATCATCAGACGATAATATTGATAATTATGATGACAGCGATACATCGGAATCAGTTTCCACTTCACCAGAATCAGTCCCTATTGATCCTCCGGTAACATACCAAGAGGTAGTGGCTGAAGATGGCTCTATTCATAAAATGGGTAGTGATGGGAGCAATATAGTTACAGGAAAATATCAAATTGACGGGCATCTATATTCTGATGATGGCGGATATGATCAACTACATCGCAGATTTTTAACTGGCATTGATACCGGTAATCTTTATAGCGGTTATTATCAGACTGCTGATGGAGAGGATGATTGGAAAGAATTGCCTTATGATAGAATCCATAATAAATTTGGAAATATTGAATTATCGAATCCACAAAACGAAACAGCACAGTTGTTAGATGTCACTTATGGCGAAGAATCGGTACTTGATGGAGCGGATATTGTTTATTCCGCACCCAGAAAAATGTATGTTGATACAAAAATGGAAGCTCCTATACCTGTGTCTTTTGTAAATGAACATAAAGACAAAATTATTCCTTCTTCGCTGCCGCCAGCAGCTATGCAAGTAAGCGATGATGGATTTACGGCAATACCTCCAGCCCCTAAAAAGCCCAATGATGCTGATTTAGCTTTGATTGGAAGTGGCATTGCTCTTTCACAACCAGTTCAACGAAAAGTACCGGTTCCGGACAATGCAATGACCCGATATTCCGCAGATGTCCTGAAAGAAAATGTGCTTAGTACCGGTGATGATACAGTCCTTAAAGCAGTTGGCAAAGATTTGAAGCCGTTGGGGACGCTAGATGATTTTTATACAGCACGAGAAGATGTGCAAAATTATATCGTTCCTTATGGACATATTTTTGCTGTATCAGATGTTTTTTTACCTACGGCAGGAGGAGCCTATATTGGATACTTTGCTGGTAGATTAGGATACGACCCATTAGTTAATACTATATTGGGAAAAGTAATGATTTCTAGAATTTTAGATAGCATTAAAAATGATAACTTAAAAAATCTAAAAAAGAGGAAGTGATGCTTATGCTGGCCAGTCATTCTTCGAATAATATTTTGATTTTTGGTTGCTTTTTGATTATATATGCTCAAAGCATTCATCTTTCTCGATTTAACATCTATCGACGAAGAACGATACCTTTTATATTATATTCATCGAGTTTTGGTATCACAGGGATTGCATTAATCAGCATGGTAATCTTCTTAAAGGCTGATAGTGCTTTTAATTATTCGATAGTCTTGTATATTTTAGGGCTATTAATCAAAGCGCTGGGAAAACTCATATATGCGAGACAACAAAATGATGAAAAAGTGTATAAAGAAACTTTATTTCCCTTTAAAGTTATGGGACATTTTGTTGTTATGTCTAGCATTGTGATGGTTTTAGCTTCAATAATTATATGGATTATATACAAAATGCTTTATTAGTTGAGAAGGTAGTAGAGATGAAAAAATCAATGCATTTGGTAGCTATTCTCGTTGCGGTTGGAGTTGTTGCTTTACTTTATCCGCATGTGAAAGCTTTGATTGCTGAATACCGGCAGCCTGCTGAAAAGACGAAGGTCGTTCAAACCATTAAGGGAAAGCCGAAAGAAGGCGTCGTCAGTGCTTATGTACCGAATCAGCCAGTAGAAGATGATGACGGGTATCATGCACTCGTTATTGATAATAGTAATAATGAAAACCCCGTGTACGCACGCCTTTGGACAACCGGCGAGGATGCTCATCCAATCCGTGCTTTCACGATTTGTGAACACGGAAGTTTTAAAATGGAAAATCTGCCATCCGGTACTTATGAACTCCGTTTCAAGATGCTTTATGAGGGCAACGATGCTGTCGATGGCTATAAGGTCGATGGGATTGTATTGGAGCCAAAACAAGTAGAAGGTGGCGTCAGCTATCCTACGTACACCCTGCAAATAGCCCTGCGCAATGGAAAAGGAGAAGCCTCGAAACATACGTTAGCTAGCGACGTGTAAATATTAGATGCTCCATTTCTTTAATTTCTAACCTACGATATTGTTGGCTATCGTAGGTTAGCTTTTGTATAGCAATTACTACCAGAAGTATTTTTCTCATTGGACATATGGGACTGTTTGTACTATTTAAATGATATATATAAGGCTGATTGAGCTTATTTTCCGGGAATTTGGAGATGGCATGCAAGAGGTCAGGAGTTCGATCCTCCTTATCTCCACCATAAAGAATACGATAACCACGCGGTTCATGAGCCGCGTGGTTATTCTTTATTACATGAAAAACTGAAGAAGGTTAGCACTAGGGTTAGCAATAAAAAAAACGACAGTAACCAGCAACAGGAACTGTCGTTTTTTTTATTCGTGCTTTAAGGAAAAGGGACCGCGCATAGTAGCAAATGTGCTATGCGATGGTCCCTTTGCATCTGACTATTTTACCGGAGTGGGATTCTGGTAAACGAATCAGGCAACCTTATCAGTTTGGGTACGGTAATAGGTATTTTCGGCAAAGTCTTTGACCGATTCTACGTTAAATAATTCATTGTCTCCCAAAGGCGTCTTGGCCATGGATTCAGCTACGTAGTCGACATGGGTCCCTGCGACCCAGACACCGGCTGGCAGGAGTTCTACGGCGCTGCGCAGGTTCTTGGAGATGTCGTCGGAGAAGAGGTCGCGATGCATGATGGCAAAGAGGGCCACTTTCCCGGCTTTGAGCCGCGGCAGGACGGCTTGGGAGATACTATCTAATTTCAGGTTCAGGAACCAGACGCCGGCGAAGACGATGTCGTAATCGTCAAAGTTTTCTGGGGCCTGTTCCATGGGCAGGAAATCTGTATTGGCAGGCAAGACCGAACGGATAGCTTCGGCTAATTTTTTAACTCTCCCTGTCTGGGAGGAATACAGTACTAAGGCTTTCATAGTTTCCACGCTCCTTTCCTATGGATGGACATCACTTTCTATGTCTGTACTATACCATGGAAAAAGACGGGAGGCTGTTGTATTTACAACACCTCATAGAATATGTTTTCCATATGGGAAGATAACGATATATATATTTTCCTAATTGTACAATTCATGATATACTGATCTTTGTTTCTACGAAAGGAGTCTTATTATGGAATGGATTACGACGACGGATATTCACATTCTCTTTGGGCTGCACCACCTGGCCGGGCCGCACATGGATATGTTCATGACTTGGTTCACGACGATGATCAATACAATCTGGCTCTGGGCTATCCTGGCTGCTGGCGGTCTTTGGAAACGGCAGAGCCGGTGGGTCACGATTTCCATCATCGTCGCTGTCTTCCTGGCCATCCTCGTCGGTGATGTGGCCATCAAGCACGTCGTCATGCGCATCCGGCCGTATCTGGTCATTCCCGATGCGCCGACGCTGGCTACGCTGAAATACCCGATCAGCTATTCCTTCCCGTCGGGCCATTCTTTCTTTTTCTTTGCTGGCGCAACGGTCTTGTTCCGTTTCCACCGGCGCCTGGGCATGGCAGCCTACGGCTTGGCCTGTGTCGTCGCCTTTTCCCGCATGTATCTGTTCATGCACTTCCCCAGCGACGTCTTCACCGGCGCGGCCCTGGGCATCCTCATCGGGAATATCGCCTGGAAGATGTGCGGGTATGCCAAAAATAGGCTGTCCTATTAAGGACAGCCTATTTTTGAGTATTAAGTTTGTAGTTTTTAATTAAGCTTTTGCTTTTTTCGGTACTAAATCGCCGATCCGGTCCAGGATATAATGGGGCTGGTAGGAGAACTGTTGGATATTTTCCCGGTTCGAGACACCGCTCATGACCAAGACGGTTTCCATACCCGATTCTACCCCGCCGATGATATCCGTATCCATCCGGTCGCCAATCATGACGGCTTCTTCAGAATGGACGCCCAGTTTTTTCAAGCCTGTGCGCATCATCAACGGATTGGGCTTGCCGATGAAGTAGGCTTGTTTCCCCGTAGCCAGTTCAATCGGTGCAATCAAGGCCCGGCATGCCGGGATGACGCCGCGGTCGCTAGGGCTGGTCATATCGCCGTTGGTGCCAATCAGCTTGGCTCCTTTGTTGATCAGCTCGGTCGCCTTGATGATCATTTCATAATTATAGCCTGTCGTTTCACCGACGACTACGTATTCCGGATTGACATCATTGAAGGGGATACCGACTTCATAAAGGGCATTGATCAAGCCGTGGGCCCCGATGATGTAAGCCGAGCAGCCTGGAGCCTGGGTCTTCAGGAAATGAGCCGTCGCCAGGGCACTCGTGTAAAAATGACTTTCCTCGACATCCAGTCCCATAGACTGGAGCTTTTTTCGAAGTTCCAGCGGAGTCCGTTCGCTAGAATTGGTAAGGAACAGGAACTGCTTCTTTTCTTTCTGGAGCCAGTTTACAAATTCCTTTACCCCTGGAATCAAGGTGCTGCCTTGGTAGATGACACCGTCCATATCACTGATGAAACCCTTTTTAGAACGTATGATATTCAAATCCCTCATGAATTGATTCCCCCTTTATAGATGAACGCTATTGATTTGCCACGAAGCCGGCGATGACCATGCGCTGTACTTCATTGGTGCCTTCGTAAATCTGCATGATCTTAGCATCGCGGACGAGTTTTTCTACCGGATATTCCCGGCTGTAACCGAAGCCACCAAGGATCTGGACAGCTTCCAATGCGACCTGGACGGCTATGTCACCGGCAAAGCATTTGGCAATGGCGGCTTCGCGGGTGTAGTTCCGTTTCGGTACGGCATAGTACGTGTTGAGGAAGTTGATGATCGCCGCACGGGCGACTTCGGTCTTCATATCCATATCGGCCAGTTTAAAGGCGATGACTTCGTGCTTAATGATCGGTTTGCCGAAGGTGACGCGCTGTTTAGCATATTTGACCGATTCGTCGATAGCCCGCTGGGCAATGCCGACGGCCAACGAGGCAACCATAGGACGGGCCAGGTCCAAAGTCTGCATGGCATAGATGAAGCCCTTCCCTTCCTGGCCGATGAGGTGGTCTGCCGGGATGTGGACGTCCTGGAAGATGACTTCCGTCGTATTGGACAGGCGGATACCCATCTTATCTTCTTCTTTGCCGACGGAAACGCCTGGGCGGTCGCGTTCGACGATGAAGGCCGAAATGCCTTTGACACCTTTCGTCTTGTCGGTGATGGCGAAGACCGTGTAGACCGAAGCGACGCCGCCGTTGGTGATGAAGCATTTCGTGCCGTTCAATACGTATTCATCGCCCTGTTTGACAGCGACGGTCGTCCCGGCTGCCGCATCGGAACCGGCGTTGGCTTCGGTCAGGCAGAAAGCGCAGAAGCCGCTGCCCTTTTCGCCGGTCAGGTATTCGGCATAGAGCTTCTTCTGGGCGTCCGTGCCGTGCTGAAGCACCGGTTTCAGGCCCAGGCCGGAAGCGGCGATAGCCGTAGCGACGCCGGCGTCGACTTTGGCCAGTTCTTCATAGACCGCTGCGACGGTGTAGTAATCCTGGCCCAGGCCGCCGTATTCTTCCGGGATTTCCAGGCCGCAGAAGCCCATGTCGACGGCTTCCTGATAGATGTCCAGCAGTTTCTGGCCCGGTTCCTTAGCCTGATCCAGCTCATGAACAAAGGGAGCCACTTTCTTTTCAGCAAAATCCTTTGCCAAGTTAACCAGATCCTGCTGATCTTTCTTCAAAATATAACCCATGATAA
>ERZ1031885.646-NODE-646-length-13961-cov-5.747447_pt1 | contig 13961 bp, 9 predicted proteins | sample MGYA00518168_ERZ1031885 | MGnify/ENA primary metagenome ERZ1031885 (study PRJEB33719, sample SAMN04261269) | wastewater metagenome | biome: rural village; feature: human; material: feces | host: Homo sapiens | place: El Salvador | collected 2014-01-14 ...
GGGAGATAGGGGCGAGCCCCTATCCTGGAATATGAGCCCCTTTCAGGGGCAGCGGCAGCGATGCCACACTCGCTATGCTAATAGGCCAGAAACCGCGCTATCGGCCAGCGCTTCAGCGCCGACTTTCCCTTCCGCGTATTATCGCGAACGGAAATAAATTAGTAAATTTGCCAGAAAGTTCAGCAAATCTTATTATCCATGGCTCAGAGATTCGAACAGACACAGACGCAAACCCAAACGCAGCAGTTGTCAACGCTACAAGTGGCGTTGGCAGGACTGGTGCAGCTCCCCATCGAACAACTGGGGGAGCGTGTGCGCAACGAACTCGTTGACAACGCGGCGCTCGAAGAGAGCTACGGCGACGCCGACGAGCATTTCGGCAACGAGACCGACTCTATGCGCGACGGCGACAACGGCGGCAGTGATGCCGCCGATGAGGAATGGGGACCAGGAGAGGCCAGCGACATACGCGACTCGCTCAGCGACTACGCCAACGCCGACGATGTGCCCGACTATCTGCAACAACGGGCCGACGATGCGCGTGAACGACACGAGATGCCGCTCACAGGGGGCTCTTCGGCCTATGAAGACCTCACACGGCAAATCGGAGAGCACGACCTCAACGACCACGAGCGCGAAGTCATGGAATATCTCATCGGTTCGCTCGACGACGATGGTTTCCTGCGTAAGGACTTGTATGCCATGGCCGACGAACTGGCCATCTACCACAACATCGACACCAACGAGGAGGAACTGCAACGCCTGTTGCACATTCTCCAGACGTTCGACCCACCCGGCATCGGCGCACGCTCGCTGGAAGAATGCCTGACGCTCCAACTGGAAAGCCCCGAACAGCAATCGCCCCACAAAAAACGCGCCCTGGAGGTGCTGAAGCAGTGCTTCAAGGAATTTGCCTCCAACCGCTGGGACCTCATCTCGCAAAAACTCAGCATGACGAAAGAGGAAGCGGAGGCGGTGCGCCATCTCCTACAACACCTCAACCCGCGCCCCGGCGCACAGCTCGGCAGCGGCACGGAAAGCATGGCGCAGAGCGTCACCCCCGACTTCTATGTCACCGTGGGGAAAGACGGACTGCCGGAGGTGGAACTCAACCAGGGCGATGTGCCGGAACTGCGCGTGAGCCAGGCGTTCCGCGATTCCATCAAGCAATATGCCTCGAGCCGCCACGCACTCTCGCGCGAACAGCACGACGCTTATGTCTATGCCAAGCAAAAAGTGGACGCCGCGCAAACCTTCATCGGGCTCATCGCGCGCCGCCGACAGACGCTGATGGCCGTGATGCAGGGCATCGTGGATTTCCAAACGGAATTTTTCGTTGAAAACGACGATGAGACCTTCCTCCGCCCACTGACGCTGAAAGACATCGCGCAGAAGGTGGGCGTGGACATCTCCACCGTGTCGCGCGTCACCAATAGTAAATATGTGCAGACCGACTACGGCATCTACCCCCTGAAATTCTTCTTCTCTTCGCAGTTCACCACCGAAGACGGCGACGAGATGTCGGCACGCCAAATCCGCAACGCCATCCGCGACATCGTTGACAAGGAAGACAAGGCCCACCCTTATTCCGACGAGGCACTCACCAGTCTGCTGGCCAAAGAAGGTTTCAAGGTGGCCCGACGGACGGTGGCAAAATATCGCGAACAACTGGGCATACTCAGCACGCGCCTGCGCCGCGAGAGGTAGGACAAAGGACATGGCGGGGGGCGAAGCATGCGCACATGATAAACGAACAAAGCGCGAAAAGGAGCGCCCTGAAAGGGCAGCTAGTCCTCAGCCCATGGCAACGCCCTGGGTATCAGCGTATAAACGCCTACGCCCTGTAAGGGCAAAAGTATGGGCGAACGGTTGGCTTTTACTTTTGCCCTTACAGGGCGCAGGAATGGGGAACACGGCACCCAGGGCGTTGCCCTGGGCTCTGGACTTGTTGGGCTTTCAGCCCGCCCAGGGCCGCAGACAGGGCTTTTCCGCACAATCTCCATCAACTTAATATTTCCATTTTGAACACCCACTTTAAAGCATTCTATGACCAACAGATATCTCATATTGACGGCGCAAGTCATCTCCGTGGTGTTCTCGCCATTCTATTTGCCAGTCGTGGCCTTCGTCGTGTTGCTCTTCTTCAGCTATATGAGCTACACCTCGTGGCAATACAACGCGCAAGTCATCGGCATGGTAGCTCTCTTCACCGTCATCCTGCCCAAACTGGCCATCTACGCCTACCGAAAAATCAACGGATGGACGCGCCACCAGCTTAGCCGGCGGGAGAGGCGCATCGTGCCTTACATCCTCTCCATCTCGTCTTACACCACACTCCTTTATATGATGGACCACATGCGTATGCCCCGCTTCACACTGGGCATCGTGGCTGGTGCCCTGGCCATACAAATCGTGTGCGCCCTCATCAATCCGTGGCTGAAAGTGAGCACGCACGCTGCGGCCTCAGGTGGCGTGATTGGTGCCGTCATGGCTTTCTCGCTCATCCTCAATTTCGACCCCACCAACGCCCTCTGCCTCGCTGTGCTCCTCTCCGGACTGGTCTGCACGGCACGCATGATTCTCCGACAACACAAGCTAATGGACCTCGGTCTCGGCGTGCTCATCGGCATGGCCTGCGCCCTGTTTTTCATTTTGAACATCTGACAACGCAAGGTATGCAAGGTTGGATGGCCGCTGAAGCAACAATTATAAGCAAGTATTCATACATTAGAAAAAACTCATAAAATCATAAGCCCAATGACTCCTATTGTAAGCATCATCATGGGCAGCACGAGCGATTTGCCCGTTATGGAAAAAGCTGCCAAGTTTCTCGACGACATGGACGTTCCCTTCGAGATGAACGCCCTTTCTGCCCACCGCACGCCTGCGGAGGTTGAATCTTTTGCCCGCAACGCGAAAGCACGCGGCATCCGCGTCATCATCGCTGGCGCCGGAATGGCGGCCGCCCTGCCAGGTGTCATCGCTGCCAGCACCACGGTGCCTGTCATCGGTGTGCCCATCAAAGGCATGCTCGACGGACTCGATGCCATGCTCTCCATCATCCAAATGCCTCCCGGCATCCCTGTGGCCACGGTTGGCGTCAACGGTGCGCAAAACGCCGCCATCCTCGCCGTGGAAATGCTCGCACTGGCCGATGAAGCGTTGGCAAAGCGTCTGGAGCAGTATAAAGACGGTCTGAAAGAGAAAATCGTTAAAGCCAATGCCGAACTGGCAACGGTGTGCTACAAGAACAAGACCAACTGATTTCGCGTGCTCATGGATTTATTTAATTACCATCCCAGGGCCTCGCATGAGGTGCGCATCGGCAACCGTCCGCTGGGCGGCAACCATCCGCTGCGCATTCAGAGCATGACCACCTTCCCAACAACCGACACGGCGGGATGCGTGGAGCAATCTGTGCGCATCATTGAGGCTGGAGGCGACTATGTGCGCCTCACCACGCAGGGAACCATCGAGGCCGAAAACCTCCGCAACATCAAAGCGGAGCTCGTTCGCCGCGGCTTCGACAATCCGCTCGTGGCCGACGTGCATTTCAATCCGAAAGTGGCCGACGTGGCGGCCGGCATCGTGGAGAAAGTGCGCATCAATCCGGGCAACTATGTCGACCCGGCCCGCACGTTCAAGCACCTGGAATACACCGACGAGGAATATGCCGCCGAACTCACACGCCTGGAAGAGCGCTTCAAACAACTGCTCGCCATCTGCCGTGAACACGGAACGGCCCTCCGCATCGGCGTCAACCACGGGTCGCTCTCCGACCGCATCATGAGCCGCTACGGCGACACGCCGGAAGGCATCGTGGAGAGCTGCATGGAGTTTTTGCGCGTCTGTGTCAAGGAAAACTTCCCCGACGTTGTCATCTCCATCAAGGCGTCAAACACGGTGGTGATGGTGCGCTCGGTGCGTCTGCTGTGTAGCGTCATGGCCAAAGAGGGCATGGACTTCCCCATCCATCTGGGCGTGACGGAAGCCGGCGAAGGTGAAGATGGCCGCATAAAGAGCGCCGTTGGCATCGGTGCACTGCTCGTTGACGGCATCGGCGACACCCTACGCGTGTCGTTGAGCGAAGCGCCGGAAAAGGAAATTCCCGTGGCCTACAAACTCGCCTCCTACATCACGAAGACCCGCGGCGGACATCCGGAAATTCCGGCAACGCCCTGCCCAGAATTCAACTATCTGCGTCCTGAGCGCCGCGCCACCTGTCAGGCCGGAAACATCGGCGGCAACCATCTGCCAGTGGTGGTTTCCATGCGCCCCGACGGAAAGGGCGGACAGGGGCAGCTCAAACCCGACTATATCTATTGCGGACGCAACCTGCCGGCGGCCGAAGCTCGCATGGAGGGCGTGAAATACATCGTTGATGCCGACTATTGGACTGGCGAGGCCGACACGTTCCCCGCTTTCTCGCCCGACACGTTGATGTTCGTTGGCAACTGCCAGGCGCCGCTGAAGTTTCTCTTCACCACTTATCTGCAATGCAACGACGAGATGAAGGCCTGCCTGCGCCACCATCCGGAAGTGGTACTCATCGCCACTTCCAGCCATCCCAACCCGACGGGCGAACTCCGCGCCTTGGTGCATGAGCTCTGGAACGAGCGCATCCCGACTCCCGTGGTGTTCTGCATGGCCTATCAGTTGCCAGCCTCGCGCAAAGAGGATTTCCAACTGAGGGCCGCCGCCGACCTCGGCGGTCTGCTCTTCGACCAAATCACCGATGGCGTGGCGCTCATGTGCCTGCCGCCGAAGGGCGAAACGGCGTTGCCTGTTTCCGTGGCCGACGACACGACTTTTGCCATTCTGCAAGCGGCACGCCTGCGCCAGTCGCGCACGGAATACATCAGCTGTCCGGGTTGCGGACGCACGCTCTACGATCTTCCGGGCACCATCGCCAGCATCAAGGAGGCCACGGCACACTTGCGCGGCCTGAAAATCGGCATCATGGGCTGCATCGTTAACGGACCGGGCGAAATGGCGGATGCCGACTACGGCTATGTCGGCGCAGGCCGCGGACGCGTCAGTCTTTACCGCGGAAAGGTCTGCGTGGAGAAAAACATTCCGACGGAAGAAGCCGTTGGCAAACTCCTCGCGCTGATTGAGGCCGACGGAAAGGGGCAGTGATGTGATTCCGCAAACGTCCGACGGCAAAGGCCGAACGGGCGTTGCGGAGTCCGCCGAATGAAAAAAACAAGGGGCGTTCTGAATCTTTTGGTTCAGAACGCCCCTTTGTTTTATGGGGTTGATTGCTATGCTTTGCTAAAATTATTTCAGCACCTTCTTGCCGTTGACAAGGTAAATGCCGTGGCGCTGCATTTTGCTGGCCTTGATGCGGCGGCCTGAGAGCAGGTCGTAAACCACGTCGGCTGCCTTCTGGGTTGTGGTCGGGAGCGTGATGGCATCCACGATTCTTTTGCCCTTAAACAACACGTAGATGGGAATTTGCGGCTCGTTGTTGGTCCACATAACGTTGATATAGGCCACGATGTCGTTGCCGCTGATGTAGCTCTTCGTCTCATCGAGATAGGCCGTTGCCATGATGGCGCCGTCGAGGAAGGAGAGTTCAACGGGTTCGTTCTTGCCGAAGACAACGCGGTTGAGGCTGTCTGTCGTCACGCTGATGGACGGCAGGAGGATGTCGCCCAAGGGAACTTCGCCGAAGGAGAAGTTGTGGATGGCGAGGTCTACGCCGCCCTTCACGCTGTCGGCCGCTGCGGTGATGTCGAGCGTCTGGTCTGGCATCGGTTCGGTTTCGTCGTTGATTTCTTCGCCGAGGCTGATGTAGAGGTCGCCACCAAACGGGCCGACACTGGCAGCCACCAATTCAGGCGTGTTCACAGCAGGCTCGTCCTTTTTTATTTTACCTTTAAACAACACGTAGATGGGAATCTGCGGCTCGTTGTTGGTCCACATAACGTTGATATAGGCCACGATGTCGTTGCCGCTGATGTAGCTCTTCGTCTCATCGAGATAGGCCGTTGCCATGATGGCGCCGTCGAGGAAGGAGAGTTCAATGGATTCGTTCTTGCCGAAGACAACGCGGTTGAGGCTGTCTGTCGTCACACTGATCGACGGCAGGAGGATGTCGCCCAAAGGAATGTCGCCGAAGGAGAAGTTGTGAATGGCGAGGTCAACGCCGCCCTTGGTAGCATCGACAGCTGCGGTCACATCGAGCGACTGGCCAGGCATCGGTTCGGTTTCGTCATTGATTTCTTCGCCGAGACTGATGTAGAGGTCGCCAGCATATTGTCCGGCAATCTTTTCAGCCAATTGTGCAGAAGCCGTAGTGGCCATTGCCACAGCGGCGCAAAGAGTAAGTAAAAATTTCTTCATATATTATAGTTTGGATTTGGTGTCAGAAAATGTAAGAGAAGGCCAGCGTGCCGTAGATGGGATAGAGCGCAAATGTCACACTGGTGAAGTCGGACGGGAAGATGCCGTTGAGACCCCATGTGAGGTTGGCCGTCACCGCCAAATGCTTGTAGGCCTTGAACGTTCCGCCCACCTGCATGCCCCATTGGAAACGGCGCAAGTCGTTGCTGAAATCATAGGTGGCGTGCGACACCTCCGTGCGTTCGCCAGTGGGGTTCTGGTCGCGGATGTAGGCATCATTACCCGTCAGGTTGCCGTCGGCGTCATAGAGGGGCTTGCCATAGGCTTCGCCCGAAAACTCGCCGTCCATCAGCCACGAGAGATAAGGACCAGCCTGCACCTGCCAGCGCGAGTTGATGTCGTAAGTGGCAAGGATGGGCACGGTGAGATATTTGTTTGACACCTTCGTTTTCACGTGTCCCGTGAAAGCGCCGACGATATCAGAACCGTCATCTTCGCGAGCCTCCATGTGATAGTTCTTCACGGTGGCGTCGGTCTTCATGCCCTTCGATTCGAGGCGCACGCCCGTGGCGATGCCCCAGCGGTGGTGGATTTTCTTCTGCACGCTGCCTTCAATGGCGATACAGAGCGTCGGGTCGTAACTGTCGATGGCGCGGATTTCGGCCGGAATGGGGAGCGGCGATGTGCCGCCCAAACTCAAACCGCCACCCAGACGCATCTGCCAGCCCTTCAGGGCCGCCTTGACAAGGTTGGGCTTGGTTTCCTTGGCTTCAGACACGCCCTGTGCCTGCGCAGAAATCGCGAAGAGCATCGCGAAAAAGATGGATATTGTTTTCTTCATTGTTGTTGTCGTTGGAAATCCGGCAGGATGGCATTCGCCCGTCCCAATGTCTGTCTAAACATGCCAGACGATTCTTTGCGAAGGGGAACAGAGGTTCAGCCTTTCATGCCTGTAAATGAAACAAGAGAGGATACTGTCGGGGGGAGGAGGGGCGGAGCTGAATTACTCTTCGCCCTCCCAAACGATACGCAGTTCGTCAATATACAGCGTCGACCCGATGGCGCCGATGAAGTAGGCGCCCTGCCGACTGGAGGTGGCAACGATGGCGATGGCATATCCGTTATCCTTCAGGCGTTCCTCGCTGAAAGTCTTGCCGTTGACCATGCGGAATGGTTCGTTGAAGCTCACCCACGGCGCCGTTTCCAGTTGCTCCAACGTTCCTTCAAACTCCACGGGCTTGTCGATACGCGCCATGAGGACGATGCGATCGGAAGAGAGCACGTCGTCGCCGTTGAGCGGCACGAATTTCTTCTTCGGGTCGGCAGCGATTTCGCTCTTGGTGGCGATTTCGTAAACCACGGCATAGATGTCGGCCGTATCGTGAAGCGCCGGCTGCGGTGTCTTCGTTGCGTCCACCATCTCTGGGCCGGCCTTATATTTATAGGAACCTCTCAGGGCCACAGGGCGTTCCGTCAAGAGCGGCAGGCCGAAGCGTGTGGCCTTCCGTGGGAAAAGCATGGCCTGGGTGGAGCTGAAGCTACCCAAGAAAAGGTTGCCGGCAGCGATGGGCATTTTAATTTTGAGACCGTGTTCTCCAGCATCGCTGGTGGAGAGCTTCACGGCGAAGCCTTCCACACCGTTGTTGGCCGGTGCCGTTGGGTATTCCTGAGGATTCTTGGCCATTCCCGTCACCGCATAGGCAGAATTGCCCGAAGCCCAATAGTCGCGCTGCGGCGTGGTGGCGTCGTTCTTGTCCACCTCAAACCACTCGTAGTAACGCCCAGAGGGGTCGAGCTTGAAATTCTCGAAGCTCAGGACATTCAGGGGCTTGACGGGAGAGAAACTCACGGTGTAGTTCTTATTCCAATTGCCGTCTTGCGAATAGACCGTATAAATCTGCGGCATACTGAAGTCGCGCGTGATGCCGTTGGCCTCCACCATCTGACCGTCCACCTCGGCGGTGATGTGTGCCCCTTCGGTCAGAACGAAAACGGGGTTGAGCGCCGTGCGGTCCACGTTGTCGAGAAGCGTGAAAGAGACGCTGTTGTTCTTCACAATCGGCTCTCCGCGGAAGAGCGTTTTGTGGGCCTCCAGCCATTCGCTCTGCACGCTGACAATATCGCATTCCGCATTGAGCGGCTCGTCTTTGATACAAGAAGTAAACGTGGTCAGACACAGGGCCAGACCGCATAAAATTTGCTTCATCTGCTTGAAATATAAAGGTTTTAGGGTGCAAAGTAATGGTAAAAAAATAACTTGACCAATTTTGAGGGAAGGAATTAAATTCTTATGCCCTGTCTTTTTGCCGTTTTTGAAATTTGTCATCGGTCACATAGCCCGCTATGCTCCCTCTTCCAAATTCCAAAACCAACAAAAATACAGGTCAAAATTGGTCAACTTATTCTTTCACCATTACAAAATTACGAAATTCCCCCTCTTCCGAAAAACTTTTACCCTTCATTTTAGTTTTTTTCGGGCGCTTTGCAGTAACTTTGCACCTTGAAACAATATATATATATCGATTATTATATGCAAGACATCCGTAACATTGCAATCATTGCCCACGTTGACCACGGCAAGACGACGCTCGTGGACAAGATGTTGCTCGCCGGAAACCTCTTCCGCGAGAACCAACAAACCAACGACCTCATGCTCGATAATAATGACCTTGAACGTGAGCGCGGTATAACCATCCTCTCGAAGAATGTCTCTATCCGCTACAAAGGCACGAAGATCAATATCATCGACACCCCGGGACACTCCGATTTCGGCGGCGAGGTGGAGCGTGTGCTCAATATGGCCGACGGCTGTATCTTGCTGGTCGACGCTTTTGAAGGCCCGATGCCGCAAACGCGCTTCGTGCTCCAGAAGGCACTCCAAATCGGACTGAAGCCTATCGTGGTGGTCAACAAGGTGGACAAACCGAACTGCCGCCCGGAAGAGGTTTACGAAATGGTGTTCGACCTCATGTGCGACCTCAATGCCACAGAAGACCAACTCGACTTCCCTGTGGTGTACGGTTCCGCAAAAAACAATTGGATGGGTGAGGACTATAATACGCCGACAGACAACATCAACTACCTGCTCGACAAAATCATCGAGGTGATTCCCGCACCGCAGCAGTTGGAAGGAACGCCGCAGATGCTCATCACTTCGCTCGACTATTCTAACTACACGGGCCGCATCGCTGTGGGACGCGTTCACCGCGGCGTGATTCGCGAAGGCATGAATTGCACCATCGCACACCGCGACGGCTCTTTCGAAAAGACGAAAATCAAGGAAGTACACACCTTCGAAGGCATGGGCCGCAAAAAGACTGACGCCGTTGAGAGCGGCGACATCTGCGCTGTGGTCGGTCTGGAAAACTTCGAAATCGGCGACACCATCTGCGATTTCGAAAATCCCGAACCGCTGCCAACCATCGCCATCGACGAACCTACCATGTCGATGCTCTTCACCATCAACGACTCGCCGTTCTTCGGCAAGGAGGGAAAATACTGCACCTCGCGCCACATCGCCGAGCGTCTGAACAAGGAACTCGAGAAAGACCTCGCCCTGCGCGTACGCCCCTCTGATAGCGAGGGCAGCTGGATTGTCAGCGGTCGCGGTGTGCTCCACCTTTCTATCCTCATCGAGACAATGCGTCGCGAAGGCTACGAACTGCAAGTGGGACAGCCACAGGTTATTTATAAGGAAATCAATGGCGAGAAATGTGAGCCGATTGAAGAACTGACCATCAACGTGCCAGAAGAGTTCGCCTCTAAGATGATCGACATGGTGACGCGTCGCAAGGGCGAAATGACCTCCATGCAAAACATGGGCGAGCGTGTCGACATCGAGTTTGACATCCCCTCGCGCGGCATCATCGGTTTGCGAACGAATGTCTTGACAGCCAGCCAGGGTGAAGCCATCATGGCCCACCGCTTCAAAGAATACCAGCCGTTTAAGGGCGAAATCCAGCGCCGCACAAATGGTTCGATGATTTCCCTCGAAACAGGCACGGCCTTTGCTTATGCCATCGACAAACTGCAAGACCGCGGCAAGTTCTTCATCAATCCGCAAGACGAAGTGTATGCCGGCCAGGTGGTGGGCGAACACGTTCACGACAACGACCTCGTGGTCAACGTCACGAAGGCCAAGCAGCTGACCAACATGCGTGCTTCTGGTGCCGACGACAAGGCCCGCATCGTTCCTCCTGTCATCTTCTCGCTTGAAGAAGCCTTGGAATACATCAAGGAAGACGAATACGTGGAAGTGACGCCGAAGTCCATGCGCATGCGCAAGGTGATTCTCGACCATCTTGCCCGCAAGCGTGCCAACCGCGAATAATCTGCCAGACAGAATGGTGTTCCCCATCAGAACACCTCCGCCAATACAAGGCGTTCAGGAAAATCCCTCCTGAACGCCTTTTTCTATAAGGTGGTGTTAAAACGAGGTGGCAAAGGGCCGCAAGCGCCAAACTAATATTCTGGCATGCACCGATAAGTAGGTGGTCAGAATTATTTTTACATTTGAAATGTTCTATCGGGATGCAGATACGCCACCTTGGGTGAAGGAGCAATGCGAGCATTGCGACTGAAAACAAGGTAAGTAGATGCGCCCGAGAGAGCGTTTCAAATGTAAGAATAATGCTCTTGACATATAAAATAATTTTGACCACCTACTTATGTATAATCTTTTTCGTAACTTCGCACCATCAATTAAAAACGATTCAATCATCATGATGACAGCAAACGAAATTCGCGACTCATACAAGAAATTCTTTGAGTCGAAAGGACATACCATCGTGCCCTCAGCCCCTATGGTAATCAAAGACGACCCCACGCTCATGTTTACCAATGCGGGTATGAACCAATGGAAAGACATCATCCTCGGCACGCGCGACCCAGAACCGCGCCGCCGCGCCGACTCGCAGAAATGTCTCCGCGTGAGCGGAAAGCACAACGACTTGGAAGAGGTGGGACACGACACTTACCACCACACCATGTTTGAAATGCTCGGCAACTGGAGCTTCGGCGACTACTTCAAGGAAGGCGCCATCGACATGGCTTGGGAATACCTCGTCGACGTGCTGAAGCTCGACCCAGCCAACCTCTATGCCACCGTTTTCGAAGGCTCTCCCGAAGAAGGCTTGGGCCGCGACGACGAAGCTGCGAAGATTTGGCTCAAGCACCTGCCTGCCGACCACATCATCAACGGCAACAAGCACGACAACTTCTGGGAAATGGGCGAAACTGGTCCTTGCGGCCCCTGCTCTGAAATCCACCTCGACTCGCGCACGCCAGAAGAGAAGGCCAAGGTGCCCGGTCGCGAACTCGTGAACAAAGACGACCCGCAGGTCATCGAAATCTGGAACATCGTGTTCATGCAATTCAACCGTAAAGCCGACGGTTCGCTCGCTCCGCTCCCAATGCACGTCATCGACACGGGTATGGGCTTCGAGCGCCTCGTTCGCGCCATGCAAGGCAAGAATTCCAACTACGACACCGATGTCTTCCAGCCCATCCTTCACAAGATTGGCGAGCTCTCTGGCCATGAATACGGCAAGAGCGAAGAAATCGACGTGGCCATGCGTGTCGTTGCCGACCACCTTCGCGCCATCGCTTTCAGCATCGCCGACGGACAGTTGCCTTCCAACGCCAAGGCCGGCTATGTCATCCGCCGCATCCTGCGCCGCGCCGTGCGCTATGCCTACACGTTCCTCGGCCAGCGCAACGCCTTCGTCTATCTGCTCGTGCCGACACTGGTGCACGAAATGGGCGAAGCCTATCCTGAACTCAAAGCGCAGCAGGAACTCATCACCCGCGTGATGAAAGAAGAAGAGGAATCCTTCCTTCGCACGCTCTCAACGGGTATCTCTATGCTCGAAGGTGTCATTGCCGACACGAAAAAGGAGGGCAAGACCGTGGTTGACGGCCAGAAGGCCTTCACGCTCTTCGACACCTATGGTTTCCCCCTCGACCTCACGCAGCTCATCTGTTCAGAACAGGGAATGACCGTTGATGAAGACACCTTCAACGCCGAAATGAAAAAGCAGAAGGAACGTGCTCGCAACGCCGCCGCAGTGGAAACAGGCGACTGGGTTGTGGTGCGCGAAGGCGAAACGGAATTTAAAGGCTGGGACTTCACGGAACACACCTGCCACATCCTGCGCTACCGCCAGGTTCAGCAAAAGAAGCAGACCTATTTTGAACTCGTGCTCGACACGACACCTTTCTACGCCGAAATGGGCGGACAGGTGGGCGACCGCGGTGTCATCTGCAACGAACAGGAAACCATTGAGATCTTCGACACGAAGCGCGAAAACAACCTGCCCATCCATCTGACGCGTGAACTCCCGAAAGACCCATCGGCCGAATTTATGGCCTGCGTTGACGTGGAAGCCCGCCGCGCCAGCGAATCCAACCACACAGCCACCCACTTGCTCGATCAAGCACTGCGCGAAGTACTCGGCACCCACGTGCAGCAGAAAGGCTCACTGGTGACTCCCGACTATCTGCGCTTCGACTTCTCACACTTCCAGAAGGTGACACCAGAGGAAATACGTCAGGTGGAACGCATCGTCAACAGCCGCATCCGCGAAGACATTCCTTTGCAAGACCATCGCGACATGGCCATTGAAGACGCCAAGGAACTGGGTGCCATCGCCCTCTTCGGCGAGAAATATGGCGACCACGTGCGCGTCGTGCAGTTTGGCGACAGCGTTGAATTCTGCGGTGGTTGCCACGCCAAGAGCACAGGCCGCATCGGCCTCATCCGCATCCTCTCCGAGAGCAGTGTCGCCGCTGGCGTTCGCCGCATCGAAGCCATCACGGGCAAGGCTGCCGAAGAGAGCATCTACGCAGAAGAAGACATCCTCAACAACCTCAAGTCGTTCTTCAACAACGCCAAAGACCTCACTGCTGCCATCCACAAGACCATCGAAGAAAACGACGGTTTGCGCAAGCAGGTTGAGGAGTTCATGAAGGAACAGGTGGGCCGTCTGCGCGAGAAACTCGTTGCCTCAGCACAGGAAATCAACGGCATCCACCTCGTGAAGAGCAACATCCCGATGGACATCGCTCCCGACGTGGTGAAAGACCTCGCCTTCCAGATTTCTGGCACACTGCCTGAACACACCTTCTGCGTGCTCGGAAGCCACCACGACGACAAACCGCTCCTGACGGTCATGATCAGCAAGGACCTCCTGGCAGAGCGCAAGCTCCATGCCGGCAACATCGTGCGCGAAGCAGCCAAGCTCATCAAGGGCGGCGGTGGCGGTGCGCCCCACTTCGCCACAGCAGGCGGCAAAGACCTCAGCGGTCTTGACGCTGCCGTTGAAAAGGTGGTGGAAATTGCTGGCATCTGATTTAAGTAATGGTGAATTACTAACAATAAGCACAAGCAGGCACGCCTGAAAAACGGGCCTCAACCAATTGCCTACCTGTCATCACATAAAAAGCAGACTGGTTCTCTTGAACCGGCCTGCTTTTTTGTTTTAGAACCACCCATAAACTATTTTTGAACACCTACTTTATAGGGTGTTCAAAATCCAGAAAAGTCTCTGTGCGTTTTTTTGCCAAATAACATGGCAGTTGCGCCGCTGCCCCTGAAAGGGGCTCATATTCCAGGA
>ERZ1031885.660-NODE-660-length-13753-cov-13.718645_pt1 | contig 13753 bp, 9 predicted proteins | sample MGYA00518168_ERZ1031885 | MGnify/ENA primary metagenome ERZ1031885 (study PRJEB33719, sample SAMN04261269) | wastewater metagenome | biome: rural village; feature: human; material: feces | host: Homo sapiens | place: El Salvador | collected 2014-01-14 ...
CTGAAATAGTCAGAAAGTTTGGTTGGGCTTGTATGTAGTTGTATAGAAGTGTATTGCATTTTGTCAAACCATTATAAATAAAACATTTATGTGCAACGATAAAAAAGCAACACAATGGGAATTAAAGGAAGCAGATACAAAGCCTTCCTTTGGAGGAGCTGCATGAACGAACAATGTAGATGCTGCCATGAGTGTTTGTGATTTTCTCTTTATATTTTCCTCGCTGAGATTTCGGTATTTCGGAACAGATTCTTATTTTGTGTGAATATTGAAAATATGAACGAGGAAAAGAATGTGCTGAAAATCAAAGAGTTATGATTTTTGAGATTGAAGAGTAATGTTAATAAGTTCTCATGTCGTACGACATGGCACCCTATAGTCGTACGACTTGGGAGTGTATAGTTGTACAACATGAGATCTGTAATCGTACGACATGAGGTCATATAATCGTACGACATGAGTTCGAAATAGAGAATTACTATTAATTTTTGATACGAAAAGTTGAAAAATGAGCATCATTTATATGCTGGAATCCTTTTCTTGAGTGCTACATTGACTCAAAACAAGTAAGTTAAAATTGGAAGGAAATATTTACAAATGAGAATGCAATATATCCTTTATTCTTGCTTTTTTAACATCACAATGATCACATTATAGCAACTGTGACGTCATGGAGAAGTTATGATTAACAAAAACCTAAGATAACTGATCATAACACTTACTTTTATAGATGTTCAACTTCTTTTTTGCAAAAATACACAAAAAATATAAGATAAGCGCACGTATTTCAGAAATATTTATTATTTTTGCAATTGCATTCTTCCGCAGAAAGCCCAAAGGGCTGAGCGGGTGGGTGTGACTTTTATGGAATAGAGCGTTTATCTGACGCTTGTCTTTGACCTTCGAAACTTCGCAACTTCCGAAAACTGTCAAAAGACAAGACAACGGTAGATGCTCACGGTAGGTATATTGTACCCTGCCGTGAGTTGTCGTATATATACTATTTGTATTTTGCGGCTGCCCACGCATGGGATGATATATGTCATGCGTGGGCTTTCTGCAGTTGTCCGTCTCGACAGTTGGCAATGCGAAGGCCTCGAAGGTGGGATGGGCAATAGGCGAATTCCCACGCTTTTTCGTATAGTCTAATTTTACAACAATCAGAAACATCATCCGCACTTGGGAATTCTACGGTATAAATAGAAAGGAAAGCTCTAGTGTATAAAGTTACATGGGACAAGGAGGTGAATGGAGTGCGATTGCACTCACGTATCGTAGAAGGTGTATTGGGTACATCTCCAAGACCTGTGTTCTATGAAGAACTTGATCTCTTAGGATTGGATAAACTTGGATGGCAATATCCTCATTGCCAAGAACCACTTCTGTGGGCAATCAATAAGCAATATTATTATAAAGGTGAACTCGTCTTTGAGGCAAAAGGTGCCAACATCTATGATGCTGCTACTATCTTGCTGCAACCAGCTGACGAAAACTTAGTATTGGAACCTGTTGATGTTGCCACGATGTTGAAGCGCAACAAGGATATGATGTTCCTTTTGGAAAGTGAGGCAATAGAGTTCATACATGAAACGTATGAGCAGTATGCTCGAGCCAAAAAGACAGTTCAAGCAGCTTCTGCCAATGCCTTGGATTTTGAAGCCTTGGCTCAAAGGGCAGAGAAAAAGACCAAGAAGAAAATGGCAATTGTAAAGGAAGACTGTGATTCCTTTGATATTATGCCATTGGATGAGGCGAATAATGCAGGAAAAAGAGTTTACCAGACAACCAAGATAGATAAGTTTATTGCTTCTTTCTCTGGAGGTAAGGATTCGCAAGTTGTACTTGACTTATGTACCCGTGCAATTCCAAGTACCGATTTTGAGGTGATTTATAGTGATACTGGCTATGAGTTGCCACCTTCTTTGGAACTATACGATAAAATTCAAAAGAAATATAAGGAGAAGTATCCAGACTTGAAGTTCTTTTTGGCAAAGAATCACGATAGTGTATTGAACTATTGGGATAAGATAGGTACGCCTAGTGATACTCACCGTTGGTGTTGTTCGGTGATGAAAACGGCTCCTCTTTATCGTATGTTGAAAAGTGGTGATGATAAACAGGCTAAGATTCTTACATTTGATGGTGTGAGAGCGGAGGAAAGTACCAAACGTAGTGCATACCAACGAAAAGGTAAAGGAAAGCATACAAATGTATATAATGCTCATCCAATTCTATATTGGAATACAGTTGAAATTTTTTTGTATCTCTTCGAACAGCATTTAGATATAAATATAGCTTATCGATATGGTAAGGCAAGAGTCGGCTGTTTGGTTTGTCCTTTTGCTACAACTTGGGATGATATGATAGTGAACAGAAAATTTTCCGAAAGTGCTGCTCCTTTTATGCAAAAGTTATCTTCTTGGTCTAAATATGTTGGAATTCATGATACTGCTTCGTATTTACGAGATAGAAAATGGAAAATTAAAGCTATTGGTGGCGAGGATATAGTAAAGGCTAAGGTCGTGTTTTATAAACATGATACGGATTTAATCGCTAAGATAGAAAATCCGAATAACTCTTTGCTTGATTGGATGTTTGCTTTGGGCGAATATTCTGTTTGTCAGAAAGACGTAGATAAAGTACAAGGCTCTTTAAAATATAATAAGAGATTATATGACTTTACAATTCTGCAAAAAGATAATGATGTAACTGAATTTAGGGTATGTGGTATCAGTGCCAATCCTCAGTTTGGCTATTTGCTAAAGCGATTGGTTTATAAAAGTGCTTATTGCGTACATTGTGAAGTTTGTGAGGCTGATTGCCCAACAGGTGCTTTGCAAGTTACACCTAATATTAATATAGATAAAAACAAATGTATCCACTGTTTAAAGTGTTTTAATGCTCATGATAGAGGTTGTATAGCAGCGGATAGTGTAAGAATGATTACTGATATGGACAAAAAGTTACATGCAAAGATTAAGGGTTATAAAACTTTTGGTTTTAGAAGTGAATGGCTTTCTGAGTATTCAAGTTTCCCTGATGATTTCTGGGGTAACAATAGCTTGGGTACGGCACAAGAAGATGGTTTCAAGGCATGGTTGAAGGATGCGGAAATAAATGATTCGAAAAATACTTTGACCACTTTGGGTAAATTGTTGATGCTCAACTACGCAGATTTCCAAGATGAAATTTGGGAGGTGATAACCGTGAACTTATCCTATAATTCTTTTATCGTCAGTTGGTTTGCTAGCAATATTAAACCTAATCAATTGTTCGATAGTAAGACATTGGAGAATAGCATTGTTGAACAGTATCCTGATTCTTCTGTAAAAACAGTGGCAAATGCTGTAAGAGCTTTGGTACAAACTATCAATATGTCTCCTTTAGGGGAGCATTTGATGTGGGGAGAAAGTGAAGAGCCAAAGTTTTTGAGAAGACAGTATTGTACTTCAATATCACCAGTAGGTGTTGCTTACTTCTTGTATAAATACGCAGAGGTTAAAGGTGTACGTACATTGAGAGTTGCTGATTTGTATGCTCCGGATTCTACTAGTAGTCCTTTGGGAGTATTAGGTGTTTCACAAACTGATTTCATAAAGGCTTTGAAGGTTCTGAATTCTATGAATAATAGAGTTCTTGTTGCAGAGTTGAACATGGGATTGGATAGTATCACTTTACGAAGCGACTTGACGGCAATGTCTGTATTGGAACAAATGTTGGTTTGATATGAGTTTGGAGGTAAACTATTACAAAACGATGTTGTTGTCTGTAAAGACACAAGTAGTTGGTGGAAAGCGAAAGGTCGCCAAACCTATCTTATTGTTGGCTATCATTCAAGCCATTCGAGATAACTTGCTTACAGATAATCAAATCAAATATTCTGATGAGCTAGAAGGTATATATAAAGGACTGTATGTCAAATATGGAGAACAGTTAAGTCCTATGAAATATCCTTTTTTTCATTTGACATCAGATGGCTTTTATCATATAAAGGGAATATTGGCGACCAAATCTCCAACTCCCAAACAACTGAAAGAAAAAATTGAGTATGCTTATTTGGATTCTCTGCTATGGGAACTTCTCCAATCAGAGGAGAATAGGCAAGTGATTCTAAAAGCAATAGAAGAATATTTTAATCTAACAAATTGATAATAACTGCCCATGGCAACAAAATATAATGATATAGTAACCCTTAGGTCTATGCGTCCTGCATACAATATCAAGAATGAAGGACCTGATGACTGGAAGACCTTTATCGCTAATGATCAATTCAATGATTTATTGAAGAAGACTATTAGTGCTGTTCGTAATAACGATGCCGATTCGCACAAGGCGATTTGGGTAGCAGGTACGTATGGCTCTGGAAAAAGCCATGCAGGAGCTGTGTTGAAGCATCTTCTTTGTGATGAAGTCGCAGACATCAAAGATTATGTTAATGAAGAGTATGGGGAAGACAAGTATGCTCTTCTTCGTAATTCTATTTTACAACTTCGTGAGCAGAAAAGATTGTTCCCTGTTAATCTTTATGGCCAGCAGTCTATAGCTCATGAGGCAGACTTGTCTTTGCAAGTTCAAAAGGAGGTGATACGTGCATTGAAAATTGCTGGTATAAAACTAACAGTACAAACGGATTTTGACAACTATATCCAACATATAGAGAATGAACCAGACTTGTGGACAATGCTCATTGATAACAATGAAATTTTGAAGAGTGTTGCCCCAGATTTGAATAAGTTGAAGTCAAGATTGATGAATGGCGATACGGAGGTGTTGAATCGTGTCATTAAGGCTTTGAGAAACATGGGTATCAGTGTGCCTATCAAAAACTCCAATCTAAAGACTTGGTTGTTTGAGGTTCAGAATGAACTTCGTAGCCAGGGAATGTATGACGGTTTGCTCATTATTTGGGATGAGTTTACCGACGTAATGCGCTCAGACTTGGGGGTGCCTCTCTTGAAAATCTTGCAGGAGATTGCTGAAGATATGATGAATCCAGAGAATGATTCTTACTTCTTGTTCTTATCCCATCCTTCTGCTTTGAACTCATTGAAGGAAGCCGAACGAGAGCAGACCAGAGGACGTTATCATTATGTCATTTATAATATGGAGCCAGTGTCTGCCTTTCGTATTATGTCCAAGAAGTTTGTGGTTGTTGACAAAAACTTATATAATCAACGCCAAGAATTTTTCTGTAGCTTGCATGATGAACTCTTAACGGCATTTGCTTCTTCATCTACAGACCCACAACAGACAAAGAAAGATTTGGCTAATCTTTTCCCTGTGCATCCATCGACGGCGAACCTTGCAACCTACTTTGCTCGTGAGGCAGGTTCTTCAAGCCGAAGTGTCTTTGAATTCTTGGCTTGTGATGAGGTGAGAGCATTTTTTGATGATGAAAATGCCTACGCAGAGAAAGCTACGATTACCCCAAACTTCTTGTGGGATTACGTGCAAGAATATTTTGAAAGTGATACTGCTCGTTTTGGAGCAGTAACAGAAAGATTCAATTCCCATCATTTGGCTGTTGAGGCTCAAGGTGAGGATTATCTTGCTGTGTTCAAGGGTGTGCTCTTATTGAACGCTCTCAATAATATTGCCAATAACGACAGTGTAACACCAAGTGAGGAGAATATCTATAATCTCTTTGAAGGTACACCTATATATAATAAGGTAGGGGAAATCTTGGATTACTTCAATGAGAAGAGTATTATCCAGCGTCAGCCTAACGGCAACTATTCTATTCTCTTCACAGCATTGCCTACGGATGAGATTCAGAAGATAAAGGAAGAGCTTAAGTTGACGACTTTCCGTTATATGGAAGATGTTATTAATTTTGGAGATACAGGTAAAAACTTTATTCTCCAAAATTTGAAACAGGTAAATCGTCCTGTTGAGTTACAGTTCTTTTCATTAAGTAGCAATGAGTACACTTTATTAAATAAAATAGAAGTTTTTTCCAAAAAAGCTTATAGTTATACGGTGCATATTGCATTTATAGTCGGAAAGACAAATCAAGAGCTATCTGAACTTAAAGAAATTATAGCCAAGAACAAACGAGATGAACGTTTCAATGGCGTTTGTTTTGCTTTGATGGAAAAACCTATGGGTGAAAAGGAGTATGAGCGTTTTATTGAATATCAAGCTAATGCGACTTGTGCTCAAAAGCATGGACTTGCAAACCAACAAAAGACTTACACAAAGAATGCTTGTGATATGATTTCTGTATGGTTGCGAGAAATACGAAGTGGTAATATTACATTTAGTTTGTGTGGTGAAGATTTTCAAATTTCTGGAGCACGACTAACTTCAACTGTAAATACAGTAATAGCACCAGCATTCTTTTCTTTAGGTCCTGAATCTTTGGAAATAGTTCGTACTCGTTCATCCTATACTTGCTGGAAAAAGGTTGGGGTTAGAGTTGCCGTTGATACAGTAATGCTTTTTCAAACAAAAGCAGAGATTTGTGAGAAATGTAAGGGACCAGCTAAAATTATTGATTATTTATTGCAAGATAGTGTAGATGAAAATTTGGAGTGGAAATCTGATGTGGATCAAGAGCATCCTTTGAAAAAGGTATATGATTTTATTCAGAATGCTTTTAATCATACGAATAAAAATCAGTCTTTCAATTTGGGAGATAAGTTGTATGGACTAACGCAAGCTCCTTATGGTCTGTACCAAACTTATGCTCCAATGGCAATGGTAGCTTTTGCTCTTCGAAAATATGCAGGTAAAATATTTGATTTGAATGGTAAGCCTAGAACTGCAAAGCATTTGGTTGACGATGTGATAAATATGTTTGACGCTTGGGAAAAAGGAAAGACATCTACAAAGCTCAACTTTATGTTTGAAAGTAAGGAGGCTGGTGCTATCACAAAGAATCTCATCAAGACCTTTAAATTAAATAAGTTGCCAAAGTATTCAGACATAAGTAGTTTGACGGATGCTCGTTGGGCGATGCAACATGAGTATGCTGCTAATGTTGGTTTTCCTCTTTGGAGTTTGAAGTATGCTTCGGAGTGTTCTGCGGAAAATCGGGATTTGGTTGATGGTGTTTTCAAAGTGATATATGACTCGGAGAGCGTGAAGAATCCGCAATTGATGTCAAAGGTAGCTGAGGGATTGAAGAACAACATCGACTTGGGGAATCTCCTCTTGGAATCTGCCAATAACTTTGAGAAAGGCTTCAAAAATTATGTCATGGGATTGGAATACATTAACATGACGGAACCTGAGTTTGCTGAGGCTAAGGCTTTTCTTGATGGTCATCTTGAAGGTACTATTGGTTTGTGGACAGAGCGAGGTGTGGAAGATACGTTGAAGAACTGGCGTTTGGCACAGCAACAAGAACGTTTGAGACAGGAGAATCAAAGACGTTTCGAAGACGAGCAGGAGAGATTTAAACGTGAAATTACTCAACAAGGAATAGAAGCATCTTTCGAGACTCCTACTTGGATGAACAATGAGTCGCAAAATAGAGGTAATGGAACGGCTACAATGGCAGCTTCTTCCCAGCCGGAAAGCCAAAATTTGAAGGTGAAGCGAAGTGAAATTGCCCGTAAGGTAATGCCTTTGGCTTCTAACCAAATGCTGCGTGATTTGTTACAAGATTTGTGTGAAAATGCTGATGAGCAAACCCTTAATATAATAATGAAGCATGTTTGATGAGGATAGATTTAAGACAGTAGCTTCCATGGAAGAGTTGAAGTCTCTTGTAGAGGAAGACAAAAATATAAACGGAATGGGAGCGGCTACGGCTAACCGCTACCCAATCCGTTTTGTGCTTTTTGATAACTTCCATGATAGCTTCGAGTTTGTTATGTATATGCTTGAAGAATGTGGAGTGGCAGTCCAAAGTGTAGATAAGTGGATAGATAAGGAGTATCCAGACTTGATGATTACTTATCAAGAATTGAGTGAGGATATTTCAAAATATATCTATTCGTTAGGTGGCAAGGATAGTGTCATAACTCCTTTTTCAGAATTGGCTCGTTTTTATGATAATCAACAGTACCATACATTTGATACTTTGGTGAAAACATTGAAATCTATAGAGGCTTCGATAGAAGGTGTAGAATGTTCTCAAAGAATCTATATTCCAATAATTGGTTTGGAAGGTAAGATGGCTGCTTTTGAAAATGATACTCAGATCAATGTATGGCATCTGCATGATGAGAATTCTGTAGGCGAGAATTATACGATGATACTTGTTGATGATGATTCTTGTTATGGTGTGAAGAATATTGAAAACAAAGCTAATGTTGTACATACGGTAGGTGAGTGGTTGAATATTTGGAAAGTCCCAGAAGTGCATCAGAAGAGAACCATAGTTTGTACATCTAAGTCTATATTTGCTAATGCTAAGTTTGCACAACCAGACAATGCTTTTAGTTATGTAAACCCACAGAATGCTTATGAATTCTTAAAAAATGGATTGCATTTGGATTTAGGCGATATACTTTATGCAGAGAACGATGAAGTAAATTGGAGACTTTTGACAGAACAGATAGACTTGTCAAAGGAGTTTGATTTGTGTTCTTTTGTTCAGCATTATTTTGATGTAAATGAGATTACGTCTTATAAATCCTTTTTGAAGATATGGTTTGCTCATAGCAGTAATTTTGATAGATGGTTGCTATGCTCTTGCTATAATTTGATGAATCAAAGTGACGGGTACTTAACTGCTTGCTTGTCAAAGCTGACGAATTATACTAATGCTGATTTGTTTACAAAGATAGCTATGCATATTACTTCTGTTAAGACAGAAATGGAAGAACGTAGATTCTGTTTGAATGAGGCAGCTAAGCACCATGTACAACTATCTGAAAGTATAGAGGTTATTATTGGTAATCGATTAGAAAATATTGCCAAGCAGAGTGGAGCTCATGAAGCCATTAAATATTTTTCTGGTATAACTGTTAAGGAGAAAGAACTGGCCATAGTTTGGTTAGGTAAGAAATGCATATCTATAAATGAAGTCAAAGATTTCTTTCCGGAATTGTTTGATTATATGCAAGTTCAACCTATGCTGACACCTAACTGTATGTGGCTTTCTTCGTATATAGAAGAGTATAAGAAGGCAAAACTGGGTAACATTTATACTGACGAAATCAAAACTGCAATTTCGGAGCATAATGCAGATAGTGTGGCTTTCGATACTTGGTATCAATCGCTAAAAACTACTCGTTTTTTGTTGGCTGGTCGTAATGATATTGATGTGTATTATTGGATAGATGGTTTGGGCGTGGAATGGATTCCATTTATTCAAGCTATCTTAGCAAAGCATCAGAAAGACAATATCTATCTCAATGAAGTAATGGTAGCAAGAGCTTTGTTGCCAACTACAACAGAGGTGAACAAGGTAGAATTACAACATTTATCTGACGTTGATATCCAAACAATGAAAGTGGGTGATTTAGATTCTATGGCGCATCAGTCTAGTAATCGCTATCCTAACACCATCATATCAGAAATGAGGATTGTGGAAGATGCGGTTGAGGGCATCATAAATAAGTATGCTGGTAAGAAAATTGCTATAGTCAGTGATCATGGATTGACTTATCTCTCACAGTTGCAAGGTGGCTTGAACTTGGCTGGTTTTGATTCTGATCATCATGGTAGATTGGCAGTATGTAAAATAGGAAAGGCTACCAATGACAAAAACTATTTTATCTTAGAAGATGAAAAAACTGTTTGTGCATTGAATCATAAGTCTTTATGCAATAAAGTTCCAAGAGACCAAGGTATTCATGGAGGCTGTACACCAGAAGAAGTAATGGTACCAATATTTGTGATTTCGAATAATCCAAATAACAACCATTGGAGTGTGGTAGTTCTTTCTCAAGAATTGACAACTGTTAATCCTCAAGTCAGACTCAGAATCAAAGGATTGTCAGCTTCTGATGTTCCTTATGTTGTTTATAACAACAAATCATATCCATTGATAAAGTTGGGTATGGATGAGTTTATGACAGCTCCACTTGAAGCTAATGAACATGATAGTGAATTGAGTGTGCTTATAGGGGATAAGGTGATAGATAGATGTTCTATTCTCTGGAAAAAAGCTGCTCAAGAAGAAGATTTGTTTGATTTCTAAAACAGAAAAGTATGAAAGAAGAATTACAGCAGAAAGTAAGACAGTATTTCTCTGCGATGTCGATATATAAGGATCCTAAGGCAACTAATAGTATCTTTGCAGGTCGCAATTTACCTTCATTTGTAAAGGATTATCTTTTGAAAAGATATTTGAATATCAATACCGGTGAGATAGATACATTAGGTCTTAATGCTTTTTTAGATAAGGTGATACCTGCTAATGGTGGTACTGTTAAGGATGATATTCTAGCAGGTAAGGAGGTAACTTTGCTGGCTCGTTTTTCTATCTATATTGATTTGATAAAAGGAGTAAAGCAGTTTGCAATTCCTGATTATGGTATTAAGCAAAAAGAGGGAATCATTCCTGATTATGTGTATGCTAAACATCCGGGTGAATTGGTTGATGGCGAGAAATGGGGTATTGTAAAACTCTGCTTGTTGCCAGATGATAATAGTAAAGGTGATAAGAACCATGTTCGTATGGTTGACTTTAAGCCATTCAAACCTTATAGTTCTGTTGATATAGAATATCTTCGTGAAGCTCGTCAGTATTTTGACATAAATGAGTGGATTGATGTTTTATTGTCGGCGATGGAATATGATCCAGAAGGGTTTACCTCTATGACTCAGAAAATGGAGTTTCTATCTCGTCTGTTGATCTTTATAGAGCCTCGTCTGAATGTAATAGAATTGGCTCCCAAGGGAACAGGAAAATCATATGTATTTGGTAACTTGTCGAAATATGGTTGGCTTGTGAGTGGTGGTAAAGTTACTCGTGCCAAGTTGTTCTATGATAAGCAAAAGCAGCAAAATGGCATTATTAAAAATCATGACTTCACCGTTTTTGATGAAATTCAAACCATCATCTTTCAGGAACCTGCAGAGATTCAAGCAGCATTGAAATCATACTTGGAAAGTGGAAAGACAACAATAGACAACAATGAGTTTACATCAGAATGTGGATTGATGTTGATGGGTAATATACCATTGTCAGCCAATCGTTTGCCAATTTCGCCCAATTATTTTGATACGTTGCCAAATAACTTTAAGGAATCAGCTTTGCTTGATCGCTTTCATAGTTTCATAGAAGGTTGGAAGCTTCCTCGTGTCAATGACAGTATGATATTCAAGGGATGGACTATCAACGTGGAGTATTTTTCTGAAATTATGCATACCATGCGTATTCAGAATTCGTACGGATTGTTATTTGATGAATTAGTGGAATTTGAGGCGAAGTCTGATGTTCGTGATTCTAAGGCAATTAAGCGCATAGCTACTGCTTATATGAAGCTACTTTTCCCTCAATGGCAGAAAGTGGAGGATGTAGATAAAGAAGCATTTGATCTTTATTGTTTGCAACCTGCAGTCTATCGTCGTGGTATTATCAAGGAACAGTGTCATTATATTGATCCGGAGTTTAAGATAAGGATGCCTGAAGTGAGAGTAAAATAGAACCCCTTTTTACTAACTAATAAAAATGTTAGCGTATGAGTATTAAAACAAAATTTATCTTTACCTATGTGGGTGGTATCGTAACTGGAATCATCTTAGTGTTTGCATTTGTCTTTGTAAAACAAAAAATGGGGAGTAACAATATTGTTTGGTTTGATAAACCTGGACAAGAGATTCCTTCTGATGAGTTTAGGGTTATGCAGGTGATGCGTGATGGTAGTGCATTGGCTCTTAGTACTGGTTTGGGAAGCTCTGGTGTTGTTGTAGTCTTTCCTGCAAGTGAAGGGGAAGAATATTATGATTCGCAAGATATTGAGATAGAATCTGATGCTTGCGTAAGGCAAGTGGGTACCTATAGATATACTACTTTAAATGGTATGGAGAAAACGGTTCCTATTGTGGACGTTTTCGACAAATAATTATTTTTTGATATGGTGAAGGCTTTTTTATAGCTTTCTATAATGACGATAGCGCTGTGCCAAGCGTAGCGAATAATCGGTACCATGCTATCGTCATATTTTTATACTGAAACAAATTTCTCCAACCCGCTACTGCAAGTAAGTTGGGGTTATTTGTTATGGTTTCCAAAAGAAAAACGTTAGTTTCACTTTTATTAGTTGTTCAGATTTTGAACCATGTCCAAAGGTAACAGGGTCGCTTTGGCAACCTGTTCTGTTGGAAGCCCCATAGCCAGCAAACGTTGAGCTGTTAAAGATACCAAGACACAAGCAGAATCGCATAGGTCAGCGCTTACGCCCTTTACCGAATTTCTTTCATAAACTCTATTCCTCCATTGATGCCATGAAACTTTCTAAGCTATCTACTCGAACGACTCCTGCATCATGACCACATTCTGCCTCTTTCATTGCTGCCAATGTTTCTGCGTTTGGGACATCTTCCAAGGCTGCACGCCTTGAGATAGTGTTAGAGAAAGTAGGTTGAGGCAATTTGTTTCTCATATTTCTGAGATGATATCTTATTTCAATTTATCGATTTGTTCCTGGGTTAGTCCGGAATACTTCATGATCAAATCGATGTCAACACCATCTGCCAGCATATTTCTGGCTATATCCTGGGCTTTCTGGTTCATACCTTTTTCCATACCTAATTCCATACCCTCCGCAAGACCTTCTTGCTTACCTTCTTGCTTCGCCGTATCAATGGAGTTCTTGATATCCCGGTATGCCATTTTACTTGCTTCATATTCCCGAATCTCTTGAGGTGTGAACTTTGCAATCTCTGCTTCCTCAAAGAGACGGTCGAAAACCTTATCGCACAGCTCCTTCGGGCGTTGGGTAAGCTTATAGAGGTTCTTCAAAGCATAAAGCCATTTGTCATAGAGAGTCTCCAGTTCTTCCAGTGTTTTGTTGAACTTGGCAATCTCTACATAGATAAACTCCAGCTTATCGTAGAAAATCTTGTGGGTAGCTGTATCGCACAACTGTACGTGGTGACGGATTTTCTCCTTGTCGAAGGCATCCTCGTTCATGTTGAAGTTGAGCAGGGCAACAGTATAGATATGGTTGAGCTTGAAATCCCAGTCATTCCCTTTGGGTGCCTGCTCACGAATTGGGAAAGTGGAGTAGAAGAGGGAGCGGTCCTTGAAATACGTCTGGTAAGCGTTTTGCATTTCAACGATGAACTTCTCGCCGTTATCTCCTTCGCAATACACGTCAAAGATAGCCTTGCGATCTGTATAGACATCTCCCACGTGCTCTGGATTCAGATACGATACGTCCTTAACAACCTGTCTGCCATTAAACAAGCTGTTGAGGAAGCAAATCAGCAAATCCTTGTTCATTGCCGTTCCAAAAATGCGCTTGAAGCCGAAATCGGTCAGCAAGCTGATGTATCGTTCTTCTACCTGTTTCATACGATATTCAATTTAAATTATATGTAAATATAGTGCCAGCGAGCGTAATGAAAGTATGCTTTCTGATTGCCGAGCGCCGCCTATATCCTGCAAAGTTAAGACATTTATTTCTATTAATCAAGAAAATCTTGGATTTTTTCTTTATCTCCCTATAACTTTTCAAGAAATTGGAAAATTCGGAGTATCGTCACTTGTAAATATCGATTTAAAATATTATCTTTGCAACATCTAATCCTAAAGGTTATGATAGTAAATATGAACGAGGACTGATAGAATTGATTGAAATATTTTCCGTCTTTCAATCTTTTTTCGTACTTTTGCACCATTATTTAA
>ERZ1031885.661-NODE-661-length-13741-cov-6.925106_pt1 | contig 13741 bp, 14 predicted proteins | sample MGYA00518168_ERZ1031885 | MGnify/ENA primary metagenome ERZ1031885 (study PRJEB33719, sample SAMN04261269) | wastewater metagenome | biome: rural village; feature: human; material: feces | host: Homo sapiens | place: El Salvador | collected 2014-01-14 ...
ACCCAAGGCGCTGCCTTGGGCTATGTGGTGCTGCCCCTTCGGGGCGTGTCGCTTGCGACTTTTGACACACCCTCAGCATCAAGCTGAATAGTAAATACTTAGCAGCACTATTGCTTGCAGCGGAGGCCGGAGACCTCCGCTACTAAAAAAGGCTGACTCTTAAGCTGCAAAATCGCAGCAAGAGTCAGCCTTTTCTTATGCTTTAATCTTTACTCTTTCAGAGAGCTCCTGCCTATTGGCAGTGGTTTTACGAATGTTTTGCTATCGAAAAATCATCGGACACCGAACGCAACCCAATCGGACACCGAACGCAACCCGATCGGACACCGAACGCAACCCAATCAGACTCCGAACGCGAACCGATCGGACACCGAACGCAACCCAATCAGATTCCGAACGCAATCCGATCGGACACCGAACGCGAACCGATGCCTATTGCATTGCAATTCACTCGTTAAAGAGCTTCTTCTGGCTTAGCTTCCTCAACCTTATCCTCACTGAGCACAAGCTCACGATAGATTACGGCATCGACAGAAAGCATTACGCAAACGCCGGCAAGAACGCATACAAGCACAACAAGTACGCCCAACAAATCGGCCATGGCGTCGAACATGCTGAAGAGAACGTAGGAAACAACGAGCAGAGCGAGGCTTACGGCAAACTTCAAGCAGAACGCCTTAAACTTATAGCCCATCATCAGACGGTTGCTCTCGGAGAGGCACAACGCCCAATTCATCTTCTTGCCCACAAGCAGATATACAGCGAGCAGCCAACTGAACGAGAGTACAACAGCCGGTATTAACAGGAACAGACAGGCTACCGACACGGCGGAGCTGATGAGCGCCTGAAGGATGAAATACTCACCCATACAATGACGGTACTCGGAGTCGAAAATGAACATCGGACTAATCATCTCGCCTTTGCTGAGCTTCACGGGGAGCGTAGCCAAGGCTATCGTAGTGCCCACATTAACGTACGGAATCCATACGGTTACGAGCCAAAGCAACACAGAGAGAACAATCGGTACAAGATTTTTAACGCCGATGGCGAATGCGTCCTTCAAAGAAGGCACGAACTGAAGTTTTTCTTCCATAGCTATAATTTTTTAGGTTATTGTTTTTAAGTGGTATAACATTTGCAAATATACAGCATTTTTCACATATACCAAACCTTTTTGCTAAGAAATATTAATTATTACGTACTATTTGCTACCCACCGTATATTCTTTTTCGCCCAAGAGCAATAAAAAAACCGCTCCACATACCATACTGGTATGCAGAGCGGCCCAATTAATTAATTATGAGAATTCAGTTACTTAGTAACCTTCACGGTCTTCATAGTGCCGTCGGCTCTCTTCATGGTCACGATGTATGTGCCCTTGCCGAGTGTTGAGAGGTTGTTGCCAACCGCTGCTCCACCGAGAGTGTGAACCGAAACCTTTGCGTCAGCCGGAACAACCACGCCGTTGATAGCGTCAACCACCACTGTGAGCGTTGCTGTAGCAGCCTCCGACTCCTTCTCCTTGTAAACTACAACCACCTTGTAGCTGTGTTCGCCGGCGAATGTGTCGGCTGTGTATTCCTTGGTGTATTTGCCTTCGCTGCCCGGAGCCTGAGCGTCCAGTGTAGCGAGAAGCTCCTCGCCCTCGTAAACCTTAACGGTGAGCGCTGCGTCAGCCGGCAGATCCTTTCCGTCGACGTCCTTAGTCGGGTTGGTCCAAGCAAGTTCTACAGCCGAGCGTGTCATAACCTCGGTAGCCGTGAGGTTGGCAACCGGAGCTGTAGCCACCGGCTCTTCTGCTGCGCCTTCCTTCTCAGCCAGACTGAAGTCGAAGATGTAGCCGTAAGCGTTTGCACCCTCCGAGTCTGAGATGTGGAACGCTACATAGTAGTTGCCCGACTCCTGTACGCTGAACTCGAATGTGCTCGGGTCGCGGTCGTATACTGTGTTGAGCTCGATAGAACCGAGAGTCTGGTCGAACGAAGACTGCACCTTCTTGTTTGTGCCGAGCTTCATTGTGAACGATGTTGTGCCAGACTCAAGACAGCTGCGGTTGTTGGCTGTGTGAGCCTTCGCTACGTATGTCTTTCCTGCCTCAAGAGCGAACGCCGGAGATACCCAATAGTCGTTGGCGTCGGTGTTCCAGTCGCTGCTGAAGCTTACACAAGGATGCTGGTCGCCTACCGGATTCCAGTCGGTATCGTACTCCTGATAGCCCCATGAGTTCCAGCTCCACGTAGAACCGGTGTTGCCACTGCGGTCCATTGCTGTCCATGCAGCTACGTTCTCTTCCTGCTCGAACGAAACCTCGTACGGAAGTGCTACCGGAGCATCGGGCTCGCCGTCTGCCTTCTCCTCTATCTTCACAGAGTAGATGCTGATAGCGTCGTTAGCGTTGTTGGCGCCCCAGTTGAGTGCGCGGAACGCGAAGAGGTATACGCCGTCCTTGTTGGCGTCGAGTGTCCACTGGTTCTTCACCTCGCCGCTCTCGCCTACTGTTGCGGGGAGCTTAGAGCCGATCCACTCAATAGTCTTCTGGTTGTCAGCCGACTTGCTGCCTACGAAGTAGTCGAGGATGAGGTTCAGCTCGTTGTTCGGACCCGAAGCAGCGTCTACAGTAATCGTGTACGACTTGCCTTCCTTCAGCTCGAACTTCGGCGAAACGAGCCAGTCGCATGTTTCAGACTTAGCGTCTACGCCCATGTGTGCAGCCGGTTTGCCGGCGAAGTCGGAAGCGGTGTAAGCCCATGTCACGCCCGGTGTCTCGCTGTTGTCCATCGTGGTCCATGTAGCGAACTTCTCAGCCGAGTCGAATGTCATATCGTAAGGCAATGTGCCATCCTGGTCTTCTACTGGTGGATCTGGTTTGTCGGGATCAGGATCAGGACCTGGGTCAGGAGTTTCGCCGCCTGCCTTCTCCTCGACGCTGAAGCCGAGAGCGTAGAGATATGCCCAGTTGCTCTTGTCGCCGGTAGAAGTGTTTGTAGCGTGGAACGCAAAGCTGTAGAGTCCGTCCTCAGGAACGGTGAGGTCGTACGAATTGTCGTACTGCACGCCAGAAGACGGCATATCGATGTCGCTCAGCTTTGTGAACGAAGCGGCGTTTGTAGGCGTCGTGGTGTACTCTACAGAGAGTGTTGCCGGTGTGTTGTACATTGTGCCCGAGCTTGTCTTCACGGTGTACGTCTTGCCTGCCTTCAGGCTGAATGACGGAGAAACGTAGTAGTCGTTAGGTTCGCCCGAGTCGGTCCTGATGCAGTAGCTCGGTGTGGCTGTCCACGCATTGCCGATGCAGAAACCGTCGTTGCCCCAATCGTTATTGAACTCCCATGAGGTGCCAGGTGTCGGGCTGGCGTCAAGCACGGTCCAAACGTCGTTGGTAGAATCGAAGGTGATAGAGTAAGGCAGTTCTACTGTGCTCTGGGCATAAACATTCGTTGCGCCAAACAACGCAAGAACGAGCCCCATTGTGTTAAGTAACGTCTTTCTCATAACTATAAAGTTTAAAAGTTAATGAATCTATTTACTTATTTAGTTCTCTAAAACTATTCTCTCTAATTATTAATTGTAGCAATTTTATGCTAAAGGCATACAATACGATTGCAAAAGTAATAAATATTTTAATACAAAGAAACATTTGATAGATATTTTTGTGTTTAAATTGGCATTTTGTTTAAAAACCTTCATTCGCAGCGTGAATTTGCAAAATAAGCAACAAAGTGTGCGAGCACAAAAAAAACCGAAGACTATGCTATTGGCAGCATTGTCTTCGGTTATATGCGTTTTGCCTGTAAAGAAGCCTTACTTTTTCTTTGCAGAAATACTTACTTCTTCTTAGCAGCCTTCTCCTCCTTTGCAGGAGCCGCCGGCTTGTAAGCCTTGTTCAAGCCAGCAATCACCTCGTTGGTGATGTCGTAAGCCTTGTCGGCGTAGAGGATGTTGTCGCCTGCCTTGCTCAGAATCAAGCCGTACTTCTTGTCCTTGTTGTATACTGCGAGGACGTGCTGGATAGAGTCGCGCAGAGCGTTGTTATACTTCTCTGTCTCTGCCTGGAACTCGCCGCTCAGACGCTGGTTGAGCACCTGAAGGTCGCTGTTCTGCTTCTGCAGCGACATCTGGATCTGCTCTGCCTGCTCGCGTGTGTAGGCGTTCTGCTGAACCTTCTGCTGGAAGTTGCCGTAAGCCTGCTCAAGAGCGTGCTGCTTCTGTGCGAGTGTGTTCTGGATGTTCTGACCCTTCTTCTGGAGAATGAGCGAGTAGTCCTTGCAGAACTTGTACTGCGACATGATACTGTCTACTTCTACATACGCAATCTTTGCGTCTGAAGGCACAGCCTGCTTGCTCTCTACCTTCTTCTCGTCAACCTGACACTTCGACTTGTCGCAAGAGGTCATTGCGAAAGCGGCAACAGTTGCGAGTGCAAGTGCGCCGAAAATGTTTTTCTTGTTCATCTTTATTCTGTTTTTTAATTTTTTATCGTTCTGTGCGTCTGCCTGTATACATTATATATAGTATGGGCGGAGATATCCGTACCGCTATATCTCATACGAAAATACTGACGCCGTTCTTACTTGTAGGCTACTTTAGTAGGCACCGTTGCGCTCACGGGCTTCGCGGTCCTGGTCCATCACGCAGTGGATGCCCTGCTTGCGCAAGCCCGGATTGTCGTGTACGTGCTGTGAAGAGAACTTGCCATTGCGTTTCAGCAGAACCTTTATCGACAACAAAGCGAAGGCTACTGCCACTACAGCGAGGCTTATAAGCATTAATTTAATCATATTATATTTTTTTATTTTGTGGTGTCTACCTTTTACATTATCTTTGCAGAAGATAGGCTGCACCTCGGCAATTTGAAGCAAGCTTCATTGCGCTCGATTTGCGCTATCTTTGCAGAAGATAGGCTGCACCGCCCATATCGGTACAAAGGTACGGCAAATCGGCGGTATGGCAAAATAATTTACCGAAAATTCAGATTATTATAACATCAACATAAAAAAATTAAGGAAAATGAGCAATTGCGAATTGAAACCTGCTCGCGTGTTCGAGCAGTTTGCTAAAATCAATGAGATTCCACGCCCTTCAAAGCATGAAGAGCGCATGATTGAGTATCTTCAGGAGTTCGGCAAGAGCCACGGCTTAGAGACCGAGACCGACGAGACGGGCAACGTAGTAATCCGCAAACCGGCTACAAAGGGTCACGAGAACGCTCCTACACTCATCCTGCAGAGCCACATGGACATGGTCTGCGACAAACTCGTAGACGTAGACTTCAACTTCCTCACCGACGCTATTCAGACTTATGTCGACGGCGAATGGCTCAACGCTAAGGGCACAACTCTCGGTGCTGACGACGGCATCGGATGCGCTATCGAACTGGCTATCCTCGACAGCGACGACATCGAGCACGGACCGCTGGAGTGTGTGTTCACACGCGACGAGGAGACAAGTCTCACTGGTGCTATGGGCATGAAGGCAGGTTTCATGAAGGGCGATATGCTCATCAACCTCGACTCTGAGGACGAAGGACAGATCTTCATCTCTTGCGCCGGCGGAAAGACTACTTCGGCTCGCTTCACATTCGAGCGTGAGGCTGCTCCCGAGGGCATGTTCTTCCTCACAGCTTCGGTAAAGGGCTTGAAGGGCGGACACTCTGGCGACGATATCAACAAGAAGCGCGCCAACGCCATAAAGCTTCTCGCTCGTTTCCTCTACAAGGAGCAGGAGAAGATGGATCTTCGCCTCGCTAAGTTCAACTCAGGCAAACTGCACAACGCTATTCCTCGCGACGGTAGCATCGTATTCGCTGTTCCGGCAAGCGAGAAGGAGACTGTACGTGCCGACTGGAACGTGTTCACGGCTAACATCGAGGAGGAGTTCCACGTAACCGATCCGGTCATGGAGTTCAACCTCGGTAGCGCTGACGCTGAGAGCGTACTGCCGAAGGACGCAAGCCGCCGCTTCATCCTCTGCATGCAGGCTGTCGACAACGGCGTGTTCGCTATGTGCCAGGACGAGGCTCTGGCATACATGGTCGAGACTTCTAACAATGTGGCAAGCGTTCAGACCGCAGAGAACGAGATCAACGTAGTGGCTTCGCAGCGTTCTAACGTGATGAGCAACCTCGAGAACGAGACAAACACCGTTAAGGCAGCCTTCGAACTGGCTGGCGCTGAGGTGAAGATGAGCGACGGCTACCCAGCTTGGAAGATGAACCCGGACAGCAAGCTCACGAAGGTGGCTGTCGAGTCGTACAAGAAGCTCTTCGGTAAGGATCCTATCGTTAAGGGCATCCACGCTGGCTTGGAGTGCGGTCTGTTCTCGGAGCGCTACCCGAACCTCGATATGGTTTCGTTCGGTCCTACGCTGCGCGACGTGCATACTCCTGACGAGCGTCTGCACATCCCGACTGTTCAGATGGTTTGGGATCACCTGCTCGACATCATGAAGCATCTCTAATATAGAAGGGTATGGCATCCGTGTCATACCCACGCAGACTAAAAAAATAAAGAGGGTATGGCGGAATAGCCATACCCTCTTGCTTTATGTTATAATTCCGTAAGTCTTTTTACAGTTCTACATCCGTAAGACACATGTCGAGCTGTTCTTTTATTGCCTTTTTGTCGAGTTTCTGACCGATGAACACGAGCTTCTGCATACGGTCGCCATACTTCTCGTCCCAGTCTCTGCGCAGTCCTTCTTCACGTTCGAGCATCTGCTGCAGTTCGTTCTTCGGCATTGTGGCGTACCACTGTCCGGCGTTTTTCAGCTCCATCTGCTTGCCTGCCTGCTCAAAAAGATAGCACATGTCGGGCTCTTCCTTGAACCAGCACAATCCCTTGCATCGAATGACGTTCTTCGGGAACAGACGTGCCACGAAGTTGTCGAAGAAGTTCATGTCGAACGGCTTTCTGCGATAATATACGAACGTGCCAATGCCGTACTCCTCCACTTCGCCGCCTTCATGGTCGTGGTGATGATGGTGTCCGCAACCGCCATGGCAGTCGTGGTCGTGATGATGGTGCTCGTGCTCTTCATCATCGTGATCGTGGTCGTGATGATGATGTTCATGCTCTTCATCTTCGTGGTCGTGATGATGGTGCTCGTGTTCCTCCTCCTCATCGTCATCATCATCCTCATCGCCGTGATGATTCTCAATCTCGTTGATCCATGCAGCCGATGTAGCCACCTCGTTGAAATTGAAACGACCGGTGTTGAGCAGACGCTCCAAGTCTACGTCGCCGTAGTTGCATGGTATGATTTCTGCTTTAGGCTGAATGGCGCGGATTATCTCGGTGAGTTTGCGCAGATCGTCAGCGCTCACCTCCGCAGCCTTGTTCAGAAGTATCGTGTTGCAGAACTCTATCTGCTGTATTACGAGGTTTTCGAGGTCTTCGTCTTCAAGTCCGTCACGTGTCAGAGCGTCGCCGTTGTTGAACTCGTCTCTCATGCGCAGCGCATCCACCACGGTCACGATGCTGTCAAGACGCGGTATACCGTTGGTGATATACTGCGGACCGAGTGTCACCATCGAACTGATAGTCTGCGCGATCGGTGCCGGTTCGCAGATGCCGCTCGCCTCGATGACGATATAGTCGAAGCGCTTCATGTTAATGATGTCGCGCAACTGGTCTATAAGGTCCATCTTCAGCGTGCAGCAGATGCAGCCGTTCTGTAGAGCCACCAGACTGTCGTCCTGCTTGTTCACCACTCCACCCTGCTGGATGAGGTCGGCGTCAATGTTCACCTCGCCGATATCGTTCACGATAACGGCGAACTTAATGCCTTTCTCATTAGAAAGGATTCGATTTAACAATGTTGTCTTGCCGCTGCCCAGATAACCTGTGAGCAGCAATACCGGAATCTGTGTCATAGTATTTGTTATTATTCCTTCATTAATTCTGAATATGTGCGGTCCATCTCGTCGGTCATAACCGTGAAGTTATGCTGCGTCTGGCAGACCTTCAAGAACAGCGAAGCAAGGTCTGCTGCCTCTGCGTCAGCAAAGTCGACAGCTTCGTCGAGCAACAAGATGTTCATCGCATCGAGCATCAGACGGAAGAGCGTAGCCCCACGTAGGGGGTGCACTTGTCTCAAGTGCACCGATCTATCAGAACGCGCATCCTCCCCAAGGGGGTGCACTTGTCCCAAGTGCACCGACTGATCAGAACGTGCATCCTCCCCCGTCTGGCGCAGACCGCGAACGTATGCGAACATCACGACACGCACGGTCAGTTCGATGGCACGGTCGGAGTCTACCGATACTTCCGTCTCCTCCTTCGCCTTGCGCACATAACCCTCAAGATGGTCGGCATTTGAGAGATATTTGCCTGCAAGCAGCATCGAGAAGTTGCGTTTGTACTCCTCAACCATAGCGTTGTAGTACGCCTCGTCGCCACACGCAGTGCGCACAAGTGCCATCATGTCGTCGCCACGCTGATGCGCTTCGCGAGCCAGTGCTGCAATGTCCTCGTACTTGTAGTTCATGGCTGCCAACGGGAAGAACATGATATCGAAGAAAGCGGGCGCGATGTGCTCATAATGCTCCAACATCAGCTTCTTAACCGACTGCGGTGTCGTCTTCTCCTTCCGGTCTTCCACCTGACTCTCTATCACGCCATGCGAGAAGGCATCGAAGAACGAGCGCACCAAAGCCGCCTGAACCTTATACTTGTCTATTTTCTCTGTCATCAAAGTTCTGTTTGAATATTAATTGACCTGTACTATATAATATTATGTATATAGAATGGTTTTGCTTATTAGCGCATTACTTTTTGTAAGCGTCGAGAATCTCCACTACATACACGTCGTGCAAGCCGCCCTTCGCACCATACCACTGCTCGATAGACTTGTCGAGCATCTCCTCCGGACGAATCTGCGTCTTGTACAGCTTGCGGCAGGTGAGTGTGAGGCGTGCTTCATCGAATGTTACGCAGCCGTTCTCGGTAGCAACCGGTGTGAGATGAGCCTCCTTCGCCTTGTCGAAGTCTCTGCCCGACTTAGCGCCACAGAAGGCATACGCCTTGCGTGCCTCTTCCGAGTTGCCAAGGAAAACAAGGTTCATTGTGTCGTTAGCCTCTATGAACTCGTGTGTATAACGCTCCGGACGGATGTACACAATAGCCACCGGACGGTTCCACAACCAGCCGAGGCAGCCCCAAGATGCCGTCATCATGTTGAACTTCTCCACGTTGCCTGCAGCAACAAGCATCCACTCCTTACCAATAGTTGTGAACACATTATCGTGGAGTGTCGTAACGTCTATCTTTTCCATAGTCTTCTTAATTTTAATCATGGCGACTGAGGTAAAGCTCCGCCGCTCTAAGTTTATACAACCTTGCAGCATTCAAGGCGCAGCATGCACCTCAAACATGCAAATACAAAAAAACGAGACAAAACTTAAAGTCTTGTCTCGTCATCATTTTGAGCCTCTTGTCGGATTCGAACCAACGACCCCGAGATTACAAATCACGTGCTCTGGCCAACTGAGCTAAAGAGGCGGGTGGGCAAGCTACTTACATCGCGCCGCTACAACCAACTACCTTTGCTACGTTCCCGTCCTGGAGGGTTCGAAGGGAGCTGGCCGTGCAAGACTTACCCGTATTGCTCTGTAAGCGGTTGCAAAGGTACGCATTTGTTATGAAACAACCAAACGTTTTCGCAACTTTTTAACTACAAACTTACATTTTTCTGCTTTTAAAACCTAAGATCTATATAAAACAGAACTTTCTCGCCATACTTATGCAGCATTATAGGAGGGTATGGCATTCTTGCCATGCACACTATAGATTCATAAAGATATGGCGAGCTTCGCCATATAAGGCGCAATCATCTCTGCCGCATGCTCAAGAAACTGTCTGTCCACGTCGTCGAATGTTGCCAATTCGGTGCTGTCGATGTCTATTTCACCAACCACTACCCCATTGTGTTTCAACGGAACGACAATCTCAGATCGGGAGAGCGACGAGCATGCAATATGTCCAGGAAACTTCTCGACATCCTCAACAACAAGTGAGCGCTGCTCCTTCCATGCCGTGCCACAGACTCCGCGTCCGAACTTGATGCGTGTACATGCAGGTGTACCCTGGAACGGACCGAGATACAGTTCGTCATCATCTACAATATAGAAACCTACCCAGAAATATTCCTCAGGAAATATCATTTTCATTACTGCAGCGCAATTTGACAATACACTGATGGGGGTGTCTGCGTCATTGGCGAAGACCTTTATCTGAGAGATCAATTCGTTGTATCTTGATTGTTTATCCATAGATATATGTTTATATAATGCAAAGATATATATTTATTTCAACATACGGATATTCTGTAGAAAAATCAAGTTTGCGAAATTATCTACCATATCTTCCATTTTCAGCGTAGCGCGTTGCGTATCAAAGGGATAAGGGATGGAAGATGCTCGCTGCATCTTCCATGATTTGAGGGTATCTTCCATACTAACCACAAGGGGTGTACTAATTGCGACTTTTGACACAACCTCAGTCTCTTTTTAACTCAATTAGAATGGTCTGTCCAAATAAAACTTTCCAGTTATGGCCTTACCACTTCTATACCGATAACTCCTGATATAAAAACCTTTTTGAGTTGGCTCAGATGTCAACCTTTGTCCATTGATAGAATACCAAACTATATTTTCTAAATTACAGTCATCGTAGGATAAAGGCATTATCCCCGTTAATTGTCTTTTGGTGTGCTCAAACACCCATGAAAGACGTTCACTGGTATAGCTATTTTTGCATACATCCTCATGAGTCCAACCATCTTCAATATCAAACTTGTATTCAGCCTTATAGTTGTCCATTTCATTCAAGAACATTTCTACATTTGAGATTTTCATAATTCTGTCCATAGTGCCCATTACCGTGAAAATCGGCACTTGTGAAATAGCCTCGGCATCCAAGCCTGTAGGATTGCCTGCAACAGGCATGGCTGCAGCAAACAAATCAGAATGATTGGATAGCATACCCCATGTACCGGTTCCTCCCATAGAACCACCAAAGATATAAACCTTGTCAGCATCAGCCACACCTCTGTCTATATAAGTTTTAAGCAGAGCAACCAACACATCTTGGGTCGAACCAAGCCATGCCTTATCCATAGGACATTGTGGTACAAGCATGATGGCCTTATAGTTGTTGGCAGACAACCAAGAAGCGATGTCGCTGATACCTGGCTCTTGCATCTGTGCCTCATTGTCATCACCCTTACTTGAGCCTCCATGCAAATATATGACAAGCGAAGCCTTGTCGCCATAACCCGGGATGGTAGCTTTGCGATAAGGCAGGCTCATCACATCATTAATAAAAGTCTCCTTAGAAAATTCTATTTCTTGTGCAGAACCTTCGCCCCAACCAAGAATACTCAGCATATAGAAGAACAGAAAAAACTTGTGTTTCATAAGTTGTATTATTTAGGGGTTGCCATCTTTTTTCCTCGTTTCGCATGTCGCTTCATGAGCATTCTCTCTTGCTCGTACACCTTCTCAATTTGAGTTTGTGTGAGAAACTTGGAGTATTCCTTATAATATTTCTGGCGGATATTTAAAATTTTCTCACTCATAGCAAAGCGTTGTTTGATGCGTTCTTCGTTATCTTGCTCAGATGCTCCACCTCTGCGATTAGGACGTAGGCGAGGACCTAAAGCCCAAATGTCCTTCTTATAATTACAATAGGTGGCAACAAATTTTCCACTGACAGCATCTGAGAAAGCCAATTCATATGCGATGTGCTTGGCTTCTATTTCTGCCAATTGCTCACGAGATACTTGCTGTTGGCGATTAGGTTGTTGTGCAATTGCGACTATATTAGACGCAACCATCATAATTACGATAAGTAATGTTCTGATAATACGTGTCATAATTCTTTTAATTTTGAAAGTTTCACTTCTATTTTACGGCTAAAGCCTTTATTCTTAACTCATTAATGAAGATGTCTTCTTGATAGACATTGAGCAGGTTAGTAGCTATCCGAAAGAGCCAACCTTGGAAAGATTTTTCATCCTTCAACTGGTTGAAGGAACGAAATATTCTTATGAAGGCTTCTTGGGTGGCATCCTGAGCGTCATCGTGCGAAACAACCAAACGGCGGATTTGCCAATATATAGGCTGCTTATACTTCTGCATCAGGAGTTTGAAACCAACTTCTGTTCTTCCCCGAATAGCTTGAATTATTGTTTTATCATCGATGATCATGTTACATAATCTTATTTGTTAATCTTGTTTGTTAATCTTTTATCAAAAATCATGCAGTGTGACTATTATTCAGTCATATTGCTTTAACATCTATTCCCCCAGGACGTTATCGGGTGAGCCCTATAGAGCACTTCTGTTGGGCACTACAATTATATGACCTCCTAAAAAAAGAAAAGTAAAATTAGAAAATAAATAAATTTTATTGCTTGGTTGGTGCACTGCTTGGTTGGTACTCGCAAGGGGGTGCAGTTGTCTCAACTGCACCAACAAAACTATTGGTACTACTGCTTGGTTAGTGGGCTTTTTTATCCACTAGGATTACACAATAGGAGGGTATAGCATCCCTGCCATACCCTCCCAAGAAGATTAAGCCTTTGTTGCAAGAGGTGAAGCCTGAGTGTATTTGCGTGCGCTCAACTCCTTGTCGAGCATATACAGACCATAGCCGTTGCCCTGGATCATCTTGAGGTTATCGATGATATTCTGTGCGTTCTCCTCTTCCTCCACCTGCTCGTCGATGAACCACTTGAGCATGCTCTGCGTAGCGTAGTCGTTCTCGCTTGTGGTGAGAGCGAAGAGATTATTGATGAGCGATGTCACCTTCTGCTCATGAGCAAGTGTAGCCTCGAACACGGCGAGCGGCGACTCCCAAGTTGTAGGCACAGCGTCGATAGGCTTCAGCTCAACACGTCCGCCACGCTGTATGATGTAATTGAACATGATCTTGGCATGATCCTGCTCCTCCTGAAACTGTACCTCAAACCAATTGCCCATTCCCGGATTGCCGTTAGCGTGAGCATAAGCAGCCATTGAAAGATAGAGATAAGCCGACCAAAGCTCGGCGTTGATTTGGGCATTGAGAGCCTCTTCGATTTTCTTGTTCAACATAATTATTAAGTTTTAAATGATTATTCGAGTGGTATGCAAATGTACAAAATAAATTGATAAACCATTTGCTTTTACATCGTTTTTATATCAATTTTATTGCCGATTATCAATAGACGAAAAAAACTATTGCTGTAACATAAAAACATGTGTTTTTATCTACCATATCTGTCAGTCTGCGCGTAATGTACTACGTTACAGAAGGTTAATGGCTGACAGATAACAATTTCATCTGTCAGGATTTGAAGTTATCTACCAGGATCAGGGGAGGGTGTGTCAAAACTCAATTAATGCGGGCTGAAAGCCCAATAATCACATAGCCCAGGGCAGCGCCCTGGGTATTGAGTGTATATATTGAGTAGTGCGCCCTGTAAGGGCAACACCTTAATAATTAGGCTTTTGCCCTTACAGGGCGTAGGTGGCGTGTGGGTTCCTTTTACCCAGGGCGCTGCCCTGGGCTATGTGCTTCTGCCCCTTCGGGGCGTGCTATTTATGAGTTTTGACACACCCTCAACAAAACTTCGATAGATGCCACTTATTGCTTGGTTGGTGCACCGCTTGGTTGGTGCACTTGGGACAAGTGCACCCCCTGTGGATACAAAAAAAAGGTCTCCAAAGTCGTTTGACTCTGAAGACCTCAAGTAAAGAAGG